>Ga0209624_10000020_pt1 | contig 172156 bp, 147 predicted proteins | sample JacPinW_OM2H0_O1_FD_188565 | JGI IMG/M metagenome (GOLD analysis project Ga0209624, IMG submission 188565) | Forest soil microbial communities from Algoma, Ontario, Canada - Jack Pine, Ontario site 1_JW_OM2H0_O1 (SPAdes) (version 2) | ecosystem: Environmental > Terrestrial > Soil > Boreal... | reverse complement strand
ATCATGTTCTTGATGTAATCGGCGTGGCCTGGGCAATCGACGTGCGCGTAGTGCCGATTCGGCGTTTCGTACTCGACGTGCGCCGTGGCAATGGTGATGCCGCGCGCCTTCTCTTCCGGAGCGTTGTCAATCGAATCAAACGACCGAAAAACAATCTTCGGGTTGTGCTTCTGCAAAACCTTTGTGATGGCTGCCGTCAATGTCGTCTTGCCGTGGTCGATGTGACCAATCGTCCCCACGTTGCAGTGCGGCTTATTCCGTTCAAATTTTTCTTTCGCCATTTTGCTGTCTTCCTCAGGGGCTAAAGCCCCGAACCTGTAGTTCTCGATTCGGCGTGGCTAAAGCCACGCCCTGATACGAATCACCGCGACGCTGTCTTGCCCTGGGTCTTGGCAATGATCTCTTCCGCCACGTGACGCGGGGCTTCCTCATAGCGCGCAAAATGCATCGAGTATTCGGCGCGCCCTTGCGTTGACGACCGCATATGCGTCGCGTAGCCGAACATCTCCGCCAAAGGAACGATGGCCTTGATGACTTGCGAACCGGCGCGATGCTCCATGCCTTCAATGCGTCCGCGGCGCGAACTCAGGTCGCCCATGATCGTGCCCGCGTAATCTTCGGGAGTCACAACTTCGACCGCCATCACCGGCTCCAGAATCACCGGACTCGCCTTGCGCGCCGCTTCCTTGAATGCCATCGAGCCGGCAATCTTGAACGCCATTTCGTTGGAATCGACATCGTGATAGCTGCCGTCGAAAAGCGTCGCTCTGATATCGACCATCGGATAGCCAGCGAGAACGCCGCCTTCCATGGCTTCCTGCATGCCCTGGTCGATCGGCTTGATGAATTCCTTCGGCACCGTGCCGCCTACGATTTCGTTGATGAATTCGTAGCCCTTGCCCGGCTCGTTCGGATCGAGATAAATCTTCGCATGCCCGTACTGCCCACGGCCGCCGGTCTGACGAATGTACTTGCCTTCCGCTTCGGCGTGCTTGCGGATGGTCTCCCGATAGGCCACCTGCGGCTTGCCGACATTCGCTTCAACTTTATATTCGCGCATCATGCGGTCGACAATGATTTCGAGATGCAATTCGCCCATGCCACTGATGATGGTCTGCCCACTATCGGGGTCGGTGTGAACTTTGAAAGTGGGATCTTCCTGCGCCAGTCGCGACAGCGCCATACCCATCTTTTCTTGATCGGCCTTGGTCTTCGGTTCGACGGCGACGGAGATCACCGGCACCGCAAACACAATCGACTCGAGCGTGATCGGATGCTTCTCTTCGCAGATGGTGTCGCCCGTGCCTACGTTTCTGAGGCCGACCACAGCGCAGATATCGCCCGCGAGAATGTCCTGAATGTCTTCGCGCTTGTTGGCATGCATCTTGAGCAAGCGTCCGATGCGCTCATGTTTTTGCGTGCGCGAGTTCATTACCGACTCGCCCGATTTCAACTGTCCCGAGTACACGCGGATAAACGTCAACTGGCCGACAAACGGATCAGCCATGATCTTGAAAGCCAACGCCGAGAAAGGTTCTTTGTCGTCGGCTTTGCGTGTGATGGCCGTGCCTTTGTCGGGATCGATGCCATGTGTCTCTTTTGTATCAAGCGGCGACGGTAGGTAATCGACCACCGCATCGAGCAGCGGCTGCACACCCTTATTCTTGAACGCCGTTCCGACAACCACCGGAAACAACTTCAGTCCGATGGTCGACTTGCGCAGCGAAGCTTTCAGTTCGTCCGCCGAAATCGCTTCGCCTTCGAGAAATTTGTGCAGAATGTCGTCATCATTCTCCGCAACCGTTTCAACCAGCTGGGTATGAAACGCTTCCGCCTTTTTCTGCAGCTCAGCCGGAATGTCGGTCGTCTGATACTCGGCTCCGATGGTTTCGTCCGGCCAGACGATGGCCTTCATGGCGACCAGATCGACCACGCCTTTGAACTTGTCTTCTTGTCCGATGGGAATCTGAATCGCGACGGGCTTGGCGTTGAGGCGCTTGCGGAGAGTATCGACGGCGTGCTCGAAATCGGCACCCATCTTGTCGATCTTATTAATAAAACAAATTCGCGGGACGCCGTATTTGTCCGCCTGACGCCACACTTTTTCGGACTGCGGCTGCACGCCATGCACGGCATCAAACACCGCGACTGCGCCGTCGAGCACGCGCAGCGAACGCTCCACCTCGGCGGTGAAATCGACGTGGCCGGGGGTGTCGATGATGTTGATGCGAATGTCGCGCCAGGTACAGGTCGTGGCGGCAGAGGTGATGGTGATGCCGCGTTCCTGCTCCTGCTCCATCCAGTCCATGATGGCCGTGCCTTCGTGGACCTCGCCGATGCGGTGCGTCTTTCCCGTATAAAACAGGATGCGCTCCGTCGTCGTGGTCTTCCCGGCATCGATGTGGGCCATGATGCCGATGTTCCTGCAGCGTTCTAATGGGACTGTTCTAGGCACGATCTTCTCTAATCTTTCTGGGGCTCTGAAAATCTGTCGTTAGTCGTTAGTCGTTCGCTTCGAGCTCGCGGCCCGAAGCTCGCAGCTCACTACCACCGGTAATGCGCGAACGCCTTATTCGCTTCCGCCATTCTGTGCACATCTTCTTTTTTCTTAATGGCGGCGCCTTTGCCATTCGAGGCGTCGAGCAGCTCGTTCGTCAACTTCTCGATCATTCCCTTTTCGCCGCGGCCGCGCGCATAGCTTACGATCCAGCGGATCGCGAGCGACGTCCGCCGATCCGGAGCGACCTCAATCGGCACCTGATAGTTCGCGCCACCAACGCGCCGCGTCTTCACTTCAAGCAACGGCTTGGCGTTCTCGACCGCCTTGGTGAAGAGCTTCAGCGGTTCGTCGCCGCCCTTTTCCTTCAACTTCTCGAGCGACTTATAAAAGATGCCCTCGGCAGTCGATTTCTTTCCCTGCCACATCATCGAATTGATGAACTTCGTCACCAGGTCCGATCCGTAGATCGGATCGGCATCGACTGTCCGCTTCGGGGTGTGTCCTTTTCTTGGCATGCTTCTCAACTCTCAGCTTGATCTAAAAATCTTCCCGCTCGAAATCTTCCTAACGACCAAGGACGACCGACCAGCGACCACTTACGCTTTCTTGGCGCGCTTCGTACCGTACTTCGACCGCCCCTGATTGCGTCCCGCGACGCCGGTGGCGTCCAGCGTTCCGCGCACGACGTGATAGCGCACGCCCGGCAGATCCTTCACGCGACCGCCCCGGATCAGCACAATCGAGTGCTCCTGCAGGTTATGGCCAACGCCCGGAATGTAGGTCGTGACTTCAATGCCATTCGTCAAGCGAACGCGCGCGACTTTGCGCAGCGCCGAGTTCGGCTTTTTCGGCGTCTGGGTGTACACGCGCGTGCATACACCGCGCTTCTGCGGACACGATTGCAGCGCCGGACTCGCCGTTTTATAGTTCGTCCGCTCGCGGCCGAATTTCACCAGCTGATTAAATGTAGGCACTCTTGCAGCTCCTCAAAGTCGTTAACCATTAGTCGTTCGGCAAAACCTGCTCGCGAACGACGAACGACCAGCGACGAACAACGCTCTGCCCCTAAAGACAGGACTACCCATCTCGGTTCTGGCACAGGCTGTCGCGCCCGGCCATACTCTCGCCACAGCATGATTCATGCTGGTGAGAATTCGTTCTATTTCCCGCTCAGACTAATCGCCGACGACGGTGACGCCACGCCTTGCCCTTGCTCCAAATTCTGAGTCGGTTCGGAGGCGCTCCGTTTCGTCTGCTTCTCCTGCATAGCCTCACGTGTTTCCAAGCCACTACCTCTGACCCGGGCGCCAAGGTTTTCGCAGGATATTTCAGCGAGGGCGTTCCCCGGCTTTACTCCCACCGGGTACGTATTTCTACACAGCTCTTAAACTCGCGGAACTGTTTGATAATAACAAGTGGCTTGCACATCGTCAACCATCGTTGCAAGCATCATAAACACAGGTTTCAAGGTCTCAGAGTTTCAAGGTTTCAAAAACCGAAGCCCCCTGAGCTGCGGGCATCCTACTATGATCGAAAGGCTGAAACCTCGAATTCTAGGCTTTGAAGCCTTGAAACTTTGAAACCTCGAAACCTGCAATTCGTAAATTTTGCTACACTGACACTTTTCCACCCAATCACATTTTACGGCTCGCGCCTGGCAAACGGTCGCGAGGAGGGTTCATGCATCGTTGCGGTCTCGTTTTTCTTTTTGCCTCAGCCATCATCTTCATGCTCGCGCTTACCGGCTGCCTGGGCAAGAACAGCAGCACGCCAGGCGAAGGCGGCGTGGTATCGGTTACGCTCAGCCCGACCAGCACCTTCTCGATGGACGTCGGCGCGACCCAGGCCTTTAGCGCCACCGGCAAAGATTCCACCGGCCGCACCGTGCCCGGGGTCAGCATTCAATTTGTTGTCAGCGTACCGGCGGGCACCAGCAACCCCTCCCCTCTTGCCGTCGCGACCAACGGAAATGGCTGCGCGGGGACATGGGACGCGAGCGTCGCCTTTTGCAGTCCCGGCAATCCAGGAGTCGCGCTGGTGACTGCGGTGATTAACGGCGTCAGCAGCGCGCCCACTACCGTCTATGTCCACATGCATGTGGATAGCGTGCAGATTAGCAATTCCGCCGAGGGCATCGCGCCCTCCTACAACTGTTTTTCACAGGGGCAAACCTGGCGCTTCGAAGCATTCGCCTACAGCAACGGAATCGACATCACCACCACTGTCGGACCCATTACCTGGTCGTCGAGTAATGCTGGCGTGGTCACAACCGCTCCCTATGTGCCCCAAAATCAGGCCACAGTGCTCAACCAGGTTCTCACCACTGCCAAGACTCCCGGCGTGACCCAGCTTTTCGCCACCGTCTCCGGCACCACGAGCAACGCCTATCTTTACACTACCTGCCTGATTCAAGCCATCTACCTCCAGATCAACGGCCAGGCGGAGCAGGGAAATTCGATCACTGTAACTAATGGGACCAGCGTGTCCGTCACCGCGATTGCGGTCGACAGCCTGTGCGGCGTCGCCAACAATACCCCTCTGGCCACTCCGCCCCTTACCTGGAGCACGACCAACCCCGAGGTTGCGGCCTTCACCACCACCACGAACGCAACCGGCAGCAACAGCGCTAGCGCCAAGAACAATCTCGGCGGCGCGACTCTGTTCGCTTCCTGCAGCCCCCCAAGTTGCAATATAGGAGTAACCGGCTTCACCCCGCCGGGACTAAGTACCCCTGTTCCCAGTCTGCCCATCTTCGCCACGGATTACGACGCGAGCCTGGGGCCGAAATGCAAGCCGCCCAACCTGACAAAAGGCTTCGGGACGATCTCCGTGGATGTGGCTTCAACCTCCACTGTTCCCACCTACACCGCTTACGTCGCGACCACCGATTGCAACGACCAGCCCGGCTGCACCAGCGCCCTGTTTTCGGTGAAGCCCGGGCTCATCCCGATCGGCACTACTATCTATACCTTGCCGCGCACGCCGAATTCCATGATGATTAATTACGCGTCGCGCATCTACTTCGGCACCGATCAGGGCCTGATGTACCTGGATATCGGCTCCTCAACGACAACCGCAACACTAGTGTCGAACTCTCCGACCCCCTGCTACATCTCCTTGTGCGGCAAAGTGCTGAACATCTCGAACGATGGTAAACAGGTAATCATCTCTGACACCATATCCACTCCCAGCCAGGTCTATATCTACAATAGCGCCAGCACCACCACCGGTCCCGTCGACCTCGTCCTCTCGAACACCGAAACCGCCACCGCCGCCTCGTTCTCGCCCGACCAGTCGAAAGTCTTCATCGTCACCGATCTCGGCAACATGTACATCTACTCCACCGTAGATGCGCTCACCAAAATCCCAATCGCGCCTACGGCAACCGACATTGAGTTCTCTTCCGATGGCAGCTTTGCCTATATCGCCGGAGCCCCTGCCAGCGCGGTCTCAACCTACTCCACCTGTTCGCTGCCGACGGCCGGTAGCGTGGAACTCGACTCGGTCGGCACAACCGGCACTCCGATAAAGCTCTTCCCGTCGCCTGTCCTGCCTGAGCCCTTCGACCAGGGTAGTTTCTTGTGGGAGACGCAGAACGTCCTCGCCCTGGCGCCGCCCTACATCGAATACTTGCAGGCGCAGTTCCGACAGGTTCCGATTCCATATGTGCCGCAGATGCAGTTCACCTGCAATGTTCCGAGTTTCCTGAGCTTCACCAAAGGGCAGATCTATAATCTAGGGCAAGGAAACTTCACCCCGTTCTTTGAGCGACTCGTCGGCGATGGCACCGAACTCATCATGGTCGCCAGCCACATTCCCGCGGTACTGGTATTCAACGTAAACAACGGAACCACGACCTCGATTCCCCTGGTCGGCAACAGCAACCCGCTCTCCGCCGACGCCACCACCGACGGCAGCCAGGTCTATGTGGCCGCCTGCGATCAATATGTGCCCAATACCAATCCGCCTGTGTGCGGCGCCGGCTCCGTGCACGTCGTCAACACCATCAGTCAAGGCGACTACCAGCAGGTGCCCTACGTCAACATCGACGACAACAACAATCCCAACATGTGTAACAGCCAGGGTGGCAGCGGACCGCTGTGCCTGCCCAATCTGGTAGTGATCAAGCCGCAATGATAATGATTACGATGAATGCTGCTGGTGAGTCAGAGTCGTGGCGGGTGCGAAGGAAATACAAAACCCGCGAGGCCGGTTCCGTCTTAACTGAAAGCTGACCACTGAGCGCTGATAGCCGCTCTCCTACGTTCCCACTTCTTTCCCCACGCTATCGAGCACGCCGTTGATAAACTGCACCGACTCGGGAGTAGAAAACTTGCGCGCAATTTCGAGCGCCTCGTTAATTACCACTGCTCGCGGCGTCGCCGGATACCCCAGAAATTCCGCCACCGCACCGCGCAACACGTTGCGGTCGACGGTGGCCATGCGGTCCATGCGCCAGTGTTCGGTGTGCTTCCCGATCAGCCCGTCGATCTCAAACAACCGATCGCTGGCCACGCGAAACAGGTCGTCGGCGAAGCCGCGTACTTCGTCTTCAACATTGCTGCGCTCCGCCCAGAATGTCTTCCGGACAATCTCCGGCGTCTGCTTCCCCATATCCGCCTGAAAAAGCATTTGCAGAACCAGTTCGCGGGATTTGCGTCGAGTACCCATGGAAAACAGCCGTCAGCTCTCAGCTGTCAGCCCTCAGTAAAACCTTATAGTGGATGAGCTGACAAGAGTCTACAGGACAGGGGTGCTTAGATTAGCGCGGAATCAAGAACGAGATTTGCGCTTCCGAGAATTCGGGGTCGATTTGCTTTTACTGACAGCTGAAAGCTGAGAGCTGACGGCCTTTTTCAGATTCGCCATCTCTACTGCCGCCAGCGCCGCCTCGAGCCCCTTATTCCCCATCTTCAACCCCGCCCGATCGATGGCCTGCTCCAGCGTCTCGCAAGTCAGCACACCAAATGCGTGAGGAACGCCCGTCTCCTGCGCCGATTGCCCGATGCCGCGTGTGACTTCGTTGACGATGACGTCGTAGTGCGCGGTATCGCCGCGCAGCAGGCAGCCAATGCAAATAATCGCATCGTACTTTTTGGTTTCCGCCAGAGCGCGAGCGGCCATGGGAATCTCGAATGCACCCGGCACGCGGACCAGAGCGACATCTTTTTTCTTCGCGCCAGAGCGCAGCAACCCGTCGTACGCGCTTTGCAAAAGTCGCTCGCTAATGAAGGCATTGAAACGCGAGACGACAAGAGCAAAGCGCATTCCAGCCGCGCCGAGTCCGCCTTCAATGGCAGGAACCGCCGGTTCGGGGGGACGCTCGAATTTTATTTTTTCCTTCGTTTTTCTCTCCGCAACTCGGCGTCTCAGCGGTGCATTGGGTTCACTTGCCTTTAAACGCCGCCGCCCGCTTCTCCAAAAACGCCGCAGTCCCTTCCTTCTTGTCTTCTGTCGAGCAACAAACTCCAAACAGAGCAGCCTCCAAAAACAGCCCCTCGGCGAGCGTCATCTCCATCCCTTTGTTGACGGCCTCTATCGCGTACTGCACCGCCAGCGGAGCGTTCGCAATGATCTTGGCCGCAATCGCCTCCGCCCGCGGAATCAGCTCCGCCGCCGTCGTCACTTCATTGACCAACCCGATGCGATGCGCTTCCTGCGCCGTGATCATCTCTCCCGCCAGCACCATCTGCATGGCAAGGCCTTTGCCCACCAGCCGCGCCAGCCGCTGCGTCCCGCCGTACCCCGGAATAATTCCGAGCTTCACCTCGGGCTGCCCGAGCTTCGCATTATCGCTCGCGAGACGCATGGTGCAGGCGAGCGCCAGTTCGCATCCGCCGCCAAGTGCAAATCCGTTCATGCAGGCAATCACCGGCTTGCCCAAATTCTCGATCAGATTGAGCACGCTCTGGCCACGCTGCGCATACTGTTTCGCCGAAACCGCATCCTGCCTGGCCAGTTCGCTGATATCGGCTCCAGCAACAAACGCCTTTTCGCCGATGCCAGTCAGAATGACAACGCGGATGCTGTCGTCGCTCTTAATGTCATGAAACGCCCCGCGCAGTTCTTCGATCGTGGCACCGTTGAGCGCGTTGAGAACTTTGGGACGGTTGACCTTGACGTAAGCGATCGCGTTTTTCTTTTCGAGAAGAATGTTTTCGTAGGCCATGAACACCCTCACTAAAACTCATGCTGAGCGAAGCGAAGAACCTATGCATTTTGATAGTAGCGAGAAAATGCAGACGTCCTTCGCACCGCTCAGCATGACACAACTAATAAATCGGGAAGAAAATTACAGTTTATTTGCCACCGGCTTCTCCGGATTCGCATAATCATAAAATCCGCGCCCCGACTTCCGCCCATACCATCCCGCCATCACCAGCCGCTTCAGCAGCGGAGGAGACGCAAACCGCCGCTCCTTGAACTCGTCATACATCACATGGGTGATGTAATAAGTAGTATCGAGCCCGACAAAATCCAGCAAAGTAAACGGACCCATCGGATGGCCGCAGCCCAGCTTCATCGCGTTGTCGATGTCCTCAATCGACCCCACTCCCTCTTCATAGGCCCGGATCGCATCGAGCAGATACGGCACCAGCAGCCGGTTCACGATGAATCCCGTCTTATCCGACGTACGCACCGGAACCTTGCCCAGCTTTTTAGCAAACTCGTAAGCCTCGTCGTATACGGCGGGCGCGGTAGCAATGGTCTTCACCACCTCGACCAGTTTCATCAGCGGCACCGGGTTAAAAAAATGCAGCCCGATAAATCTTTCCGGACGCTTCACCACCGTCAAGAGCTCCGTCACCGAGATGGAAGAAGTATTCGAGGCGAAGATCGCCTCTTTTTTCACCACGGCATCGATCGCCGCATACATCTTCTTCTTCTCCTCGACGTTCTCAATGATGGCCTCGATGACGATGTCGCAATCCGCGAGGTCCACTTTGTTAGTAGTGCCCTTAAGCCGCGCCCGAATCTCGTCCTTCTGCTGCGGAGTAATCCCACCCTTCTCCACCGGCCTCTCGGCAAACTTCGCCAGCGACTTCTCAATCCCGGCAAACCCCTTGTCGAGATACTTCTGCTCGACTTCGAGCACGGTGACGTCGAAGCCGGCAGTGGCGCAAACCTGCGCAATGCCGGAACCCATCAAGCCACAACCGAGAATGCCAACCTTCCTAATTTCCATCCAGAATCACCTATCAACATGCAAGATGTTGTCCGCACCCAATCCCCGCGATTTTATTCGGTCGAAAAATCCCCAAACTCCAAAAATCAGCCCCGCATCAATCACAACACTGATCAAGGAAATCAAGAGAGCGGGGCCTAAAATCTGATCCAGCGTCGAACAGCTTCCTATTTTCTTGAACATACTCCTGATCGGGAGCCAGCCGGGAACAAGAGGTACCGCCAACACAGAAGAAACGACAGCGGTGATGCTCGTCCCAGAATCTTGAGCCGTTGCTCGGCTCCCTAAGATCGCCATCATAATGAGCGCAACTGCGCTGGCGCTCACCGCAACTATTCCATAAATATAAGGAGCGCCTGGCCCGCACCCTCGGTGACATCTGATAATTTTCGGCCATAACATCCCAGTCTTATGGGTGAAGGATATACGCTGTCTTCAAGTCGTAGCTGTAATTCCTACCCCAGCGTAGCGAATCAGAAAGAGCGCGCTCGTCTAGGGCTAACTTGTGAGTTTACCAAGAGAAAAAGGAAGAAGGGCAAGCTTTGAAAATTTCGGGATTGGAACGCCTTGGAAGGGTTTCTCGGCGCTCTCGGCGTCTCGGAGGTAAAAGGTTCTACGCCACAGCAGCCGACGCCGCAAACTGCGGCGCCTGGCTCACAATCTTCCCCGCACCCTGCGCTACGGCCAGTTCGAGCGCATGATCGGCGCGGTTCGCCACTTCAGTCACGATATCCACCGGGTCGAAATGCTGGCGCATCACCGCCTGTGCTAGCCCGGCGCTGAATTCGACTGCTTTATCTTTGCCTGGGAAGCGCACTTCGGTTAACAACCGGCGCAATTTCTCGACCGCCAGCAAAGCCTCTTTCTCGCCTGTATCGCCGAGCACCAGCGCAACCGTGGTCGCTTCATAGCGGAAGGCCAGATCGTTGGTTCGAATGTTCGCCGAGAAAAGCTGCCCGATCTGCTCCATCACCGCCGTCACCGACTGTTCACCATATTCTTTGATGAGCGCGCTGCGCCGTCCAAACTGCATGAGCAGCACCGTAACCGTTGTCCCCTGCTGCAAGCCGCGCCGCGTCTCCGCCTGCAAAAGATCGAGATAGGAAGCGCGCTTCAGCAATCCGGATTTTTCGTCCGTCACCGAGAGATTTTTCACCAGCCGCCGCAGGCCAGCATTGTTGAGCGCAATCAATACCTGATCGCTCAGCGTGCGTATTACGAGGACCTCCGCCGGTTGCCATACGCGCGCCGCGTTCTGCGTAAGGATCAGCACTCCAATCTGCTCTTTATTGCTATCGTTACCTTCGGTCAGCGGCAGCGCCAGCAGCGACTCGATCTGCAACTCTTCGACGGAATTGCGTACGCCCATCAACTCGGGCGAGTTTTTCGCATCGCCAACCATCACCGTACCGCGCGCCACCGCCAGATCCTGCACCGTTTCTATCAGGCTGACCAGCGCGCCAGAGCTCGCTGGAATCAAGCCGTCCATGTGATATTCCTGAATGCTGGAAGGCGGCAAGCCGGGCTTGCGCAACGCCACAATGCATCGCGACGTCCGCCAGTTGGAGCCGATTTCGCCCGCCGTCGTCTTCAAAACTCCTTCAGCATTACCCTGGTGATAAAGCTTGCGCGTAATCTCAGCCACTCGCGCCAGGCTACTGACGTCGGCTGCTTCGCTCGCCGCTATTGCCGCGGCTGCCGCAGCAGGCGCGTCGGCGCTCGGCGCGGCTGGTGCAGTGACGGGGGCAGAAGCTCCCGGCGTCTTTGCATATTGCCGTTCGATCCCAGCCGCCATATAGAGCTTCTGAAGATCCGGGTTGCGCTCTTCCTCGCGCGGAAAGAGTTCCTGAATGCGTTGCAGCCGCTCGATCGCCTTCGATCGCATACCGTACTGCACCAGAATTTCGGCTTGCAGCATGAGGTCTTGCAACGCGGCCGGCCCCAGCGTCGGCTCCGGAGCCTTGACCGTGGTCTCTTCCCGCTTCACCGTCGCGGAGAAGCGTGAGGCGATGACGTTGAAGCGCTGATCGTCAATCTTGCCCCGCAGCGCCTCCAACCGCTTCTGATGACCGGTCTCATAGGGATCCACTTCCGCCGCCCGATCGAGACACTCGCCTGCCTTCTGATAATCGTGCTTCGTGCAGTAGAGATCAAAAAGTTTCAGCAACGCCTGCGCGTAATCGGTCTCGCGGTTGGAGGCGTTGAACAGCTCCGCCAGAAATTCCAGCATCTCCGCCGACGGACGATGCGAGGCCAACAGCTCTTGCATGGTCGCAATAAACGATCGCCGTTCTCCACGCCGCCGCTGGAAAGCTTCGAGCTTCCGCGCCAGCGCCACCGCCTCCGCGTCCAGTTCGGAGTCGATCATCTTGCCGATCAGGCCGACCACTTGGTGAATGCGCGCCGGATTTTGTTCGAATAATGACCAGATCAGGGGCTCGCATTCCAGGCAGCGATCCGCCAGCAGCAGCGCCTGCGCGTACAGATCGCGAAGGTCGAGCGAGGCGTCGCCAGCATGCACCAGCGGCTCGAATATGAAAATCGCCGCACCCGCCTCGCCTCGCGTCAGCAAGCTCTTCCCATATGCCAGCGCGATCTTTGCATCTGACGGATTCTCTGTATACGCGCGCTCAAACCACTGGCCCGCACTTCCCCCGGCCGCCTCCACCAGTTCCGCCAATTGCAAAAATGACTGCGACGCCATCACGTGCTCGCCCAGCTGTGCCGAGACTTCGGCGATGCGCTGGTGGTTCGTCTGTGACGGCTCCAGACTCACGATTCGCTGCAGAACCAGCAGCGCCTCTTCTTTTCTTCCCTGCTTATTCAAATCCTCCAGCGCATTTTCATAGGTACCAATCGCCAGCTTCTTATTCGATTGCTCGAGCAATTGCCCGAAGCGCACCTTCTGCTCCCACGTGGGATTGGTATAGCGCGCCAGCTTTTTATAGGTGAGGCTCGCCCGGGTAGCATCGGCGGCAGCCACCTGGCGTTCGAACAACTCGCCCATAAGACGCACCGCCTGCGGTCCCTTGTTTAACGAGAGACACAAATCCGCCGCCATCTGTCGCACATTGTCGTTCGGTGGATCGCTTTCGAGGATGAGCAGGTATTCTGCCAGTGCGTCGGCCGTCTTGCCCTTTTGCAAGAGCTTCTCCGCCTTTTCGACGCGGCGGGCGATTTCGGCACGATTAGGATTTTCCGGCATCGGCGGTCTTTGGACCAGACAGAGAGTTCCTTTTGATTCTAGGATTCGACCTCTACCCCAGCAACGCGCTTCCCCTGCTCTGCGATTACGAAAGTCACGCCGTCGACCCGATCTTCATCTTTATCTTCCGCTGCCGAGACGCGCCGATTTGCGGCGTTACCTCCGGACGTGATTGTGTCCTTGCGTGGTCGAGAAAAATGCTTTCCACGAGTACATTAATGTTAATGGGGGAGCCGCTCCCCCAAAAGAGCGCAAGCTTTTCGGCAGCTAGTCTATTGATCCACCGAGACTAGAGTTTCTCACCCTTTTTGCCGATCTTAACCATGAGGCTCGGCGCGTCCCTTCGAAGCTGATGATCACGACGGTCAATTCCGAGCAGTCCAGTCTCGTCCGCCTGCGCCGATTTTCAAACCACGGTCCGGCCGCGCTCGTGGGTCTCACTTTCGGCGCCCTTATGGCCGGCCAGATACTTGGATTCCTGCTGCTCGGAACCGGCCGCGCGGGTTGCGGATTCGCCGAATCCGTCCTGGTGCTGGATAGTCTTCTGGCACTCGCCTGCGCTTGGAGTGCATTTCGCAGGGCTCAGGGCCTTGCCGCCCTGTTTTGGTTTCTATTCGCCTCCGTTCTCGTGGTTTTGCTGATTCCGACGGCCTTCCAGGCCTATGACTCCTTGACCGGTCAAACGACCTTGTCCGATTCAACCTGGCGCCTGCTTTACTGCCTCTACGGCGCTCCGATCCTGATGATGCTGTTCCTTCCCGAAAACTACCACGGCGCCCAGGTCAAGTCCGAAATCATTCTGGCCCTGGTTCAGATCGCGATCGTCGTCGGCCTTGTCTACTCCACTTTTTTCTTTCTGCCGGCGCGAAACATGTTGCCTGCGGATGCGCTTCTGCACAACATCACCATCAGCGATGCGCAAAGCCTGCTTCTTCTGATTGCCGTCGTGGTGCGCCTGCAATTTGCCCGCGTTCCCGGCACGCGCCGTCTGCTGCTCCGCCTGGCGCTGTTTCTCATGGTCTGCGCCCTCGCCACCTTCATCGGCGACTGGATCGACCTGCACCATTATTTAACCGCCTCCGCATGGTTCAACCTGGGCTGGGCCTTACCGCAGGCCGCTGCAGCGCTCGTTGCCATCACCTGGGTTCCGGCCGCAGACCTCGAAGCTGCGCCGCCGGCCACCAACTTCCTCGGCTTTCTCGGCACTAACTTCGCTCTGGTCTCACTGCTCTGTTGCGTCGGTTTGCTGACCGACCGTTGGAAAGCAGCGTACGGCAGTGTTCTCGCCGACGTGGCCATCGCCGCCTCGCTGCTCGCCTTCACGCTGCGCTTGGCCCTTACGCAACTCCACCAGCAGCAGGAAATCGTCCAACGCCATGCCGCGCAGAAGCGGCTAAATACGTCTCATCAAAGAATTGGAGGCTTGCTTGAGGACGCCCGACGGCAGACCGCCGAGATCACACAGATCAGCGAACTAGGCAGCGTCCTGCACGCTTGCTCAACGCGCGAAGAGGTCTTTCGCCTTATCCCGGAACGCCTGCGCCGTCTCTTTCCCGGCTTCTCCGGCAGCGTTGCGCTGCTCAGCGCTTCCGGGAACCGCGTCCAATCCGCCGCCGAATGGGGGATGCTTTTCCCCGCAGATCAGATTTTCACCCCCGAAGAATGTTGGGCGCTTCGCCGCGGACGCACTCATGCTCAGTCAGGTGGCGGGACGAGTGGCCGTTGTACTCACCTCCGGGGAGAAGGTCCCTCGGTGTGCATTCCTCTGATTGCGAATGGCGAAGCTATCGGAATCCTCGCCATTCAGGAAGACGATCGTCTCCATCATCCTCCATCTCCTTCTGAGTTGGACGCTGATGTCGATTCCGATGCCTTTGCTCGCCGCCGGCAGCTGGCCACCACTGTCGCCGAGCACATCGCTCTCGCCGTCGCCAACGTCAATCTTAAGGAAGCTCTTCGCCTGCAGGCTATCCGCGATCCGCTGACCGGACTCTACAACCGGCGCTACATGCAGGAATTTCTGGAGCGTGAACTTCATTCCGCTCGCCGCAAACGCCGTCCTCTCTCCGTGATCATGCTCGATCTCGACCACTTCAAGCGCTACAACGACAATTTCGGTCACTCCGCCGGCGATCAGGCGCTGGCCGCGGTGGGCGAGATGCTTCTGCGGACGGTTCGCGCCGAAGACATTGCCTGCCGTTACGGCGGCGAAGAATTCACCCTCATTCTGCCGGAGTGCCCGCTGAGCGAGGCCATGGTCCGCGCGGAGGAAATCCGCAAGCGCATCAAGGAATATCACTTTCAGCAAGTGCAGCCAGAGCGACCCGACCGACCGGCGGCGAAGCTGAGCTGTTCGATCGGAGTAGCTGCCTTCGATGAGACCACCGATCGCGTCGACCTTTTGTTGAAATTCGCCGACGATGCTCTCTATCAGGCCAAGCGTGCCGGCCGCGATCGCGTTGTCGTCGCCCGACCCGCCGCTGCTTTGCCCGAAGTCAATTTCACCGAGTCAGAGTCGGCTGCGAGCGCCTCAGCTGAAAAGAAGTAGGAGCAAGGTTTCGACGTTTCAGGGTTTCAGGGTTTCAACGACTTTCGTCCCGGTCGGAGTTGCTCTTTGTTTCCTTAAAACTTTGCAACCTTGCAACCTGCCTTTTCTGATATACGGGTACGATCCATGGAAGGTACGATCCGTGGAAACCCTGAAACCTTGAAACCTGGCATTTCATCGACCAATCCCGAATCCGGCCTCCGCCACCAACTAACGGCCGGCCAGATGACCATGGTCGCCGTCGGCGGCTCTATCGGCACCGGCCTGCTCCTCGGCACCGCCGCCGCCATCGAACTTGCCGGACCTGCCGTCATCCTCAGCTTCGTCCTCGCCGCCTTTATCAGTTGGACCGTCGCCCTCGCCCTCGGTGAACTCGCCAGCACCCATCCCGCGGCCGGTTCGTTCGGCGTCTATGGCGACCTCTATCTCAACCGCTGGGCAGGATTCATCTCCCGCGCTGGTTATTGGCTCGCCATCGCCGTCTCCATCGGCGCCGAGATGGTCGCCTCCGCCACCTACATGCAGCTCTGGTTCCCGCAGATGCCTGCGATCGTGTGGGTCTTCGCTTTCTCCGCGTTCCTTCTCGCCGTCAATTTTCTTAGCGTCCACAACTACGGGCGCTTCGAATTCTGGTTTGCCATGATCAAGGCCGCCGTCATCGCCCTCTTCATCGTGCTCGGCGCTTCTCTCCTGATTAGCGGCCGCGCCGCGCCCCAATACACAATTCACGGCGGATTCTTCCCGCTCGGGGCGGCAGCACCGCTCCTCGCCATCACCTTTGCCATCTACACCTTCGGCGGCGTTGAGTTCGTTGCCGTGACCTCGGGCGAGTCCGCCTCGGCTCAAGCCGTCGCCCGCGCCGTTCACTGGACTTTTCTCACCCTCGCCATCCTTTATCTTGGAGCCATAACCGTCCTCGTCGGTGTCATGCCCTGGAACCGCGCCGGCGCCACCGAAAGCCCGTTCGTTACCGTCTTCCGCTCGGTTCGCATCCCCGGCGCGGCCCACTTCATGAATTTCGTCGTGCTCACCGCCGCGCTTTCCGGAGCCAACGCCGCGCTCTACATCTCCTCCCGCATGCTGTTCTCGCTGGCTCGCACCGGATGGGCTCCTCGCGCTCTTGGCCGCCTTAACTCAAAGGGCACTCCGACCCTGGCCCTGCTCGCTTCTTCCTACGGCATCGTCGTCGCGATTGTTCTCGAACGCTGGGCGCCCGCTCGCGCTTTCGAATACATCATTCGCGGCGCCTTCTTCGGGATGATGCTCTCGTGGATCGTGTCGCTCGCCGCCCACATCAACTTTCGCCGCCGCTTAACCGCCGCCCAATCCGCAGAAATCCCCGCCCGCTCGCCGCTCGGAAAATGGGGCTCCATCATCGGACTCTCCGTCGTCATCGCATCCATCGCCAAGACCTGGTGGGATTCCCGCGTCAATCTAACGGCCGGAGTGATTTTCCTGATCGCGCTGACCGTTCTCTACTTCGTGTTACTCCCGCGCGCGATACGGCGCGGCTCTTAGCACGCCGCGAAACTTCGGGCATCGATCAGAGAAAGTTGATTAGAAAAAATTGATCAGAAGAAAATTGTCATCCTAAGCGAAGCGAAGGACCTACTTTCTGTCGGGGCCGATTTGGCGCCGCCGCCGGAATTTGACAAAGAATTGACAATCCGCCGGAATATTCGCCCGCCGCGTCTGTTATCTTGAGTAGCGCCAATCGCCAAACGCCGCGCCGAACGCCTGGTTTGGCAGTCGGTCCACTCCAACACTGCCACCATTTCGTTCAGGGTAAGGGGACTCCCAAATCATGAAGTTCGCGACAATAACGATGACAATGATGGCGGCAGCGCTACTGCTGGCCTTCACGTCGCAGCTCTACGCCGCCAACAATATCACCCTCATGCACAGCTTCACCGGCGGCCAAGACGGCGCATACCCTGACTCCAATCTCACCATGGACGCGGCCGGAAACCTCTACGGCACCACCCAGATCGGCGGAGCTTACGGCGCCGGGACAGTCTTCGAACTCACCCCCACTCCCGCAGGTAAGTGGCGCTTCTCCGTGCTCTACACCTTCACCGGCGGCGCCGACGGTGGCAATCCGCTAGGCAGTCTCATATTCGACCCCGCCGACAACGCCTATTCCACCGTTTCATCGGGCGGCGCCAACGGCTTCGGCGCAGTCTTCGAACTCACTGCACCCACGCACAAAGGCAAGCCTTGGACCGAGAAGGTCATCTACAGTTTTCAAGGCAACATGGACGGCGCCATCCCCTTCGGCAACCTGGTATTCGACGCAGCCGGCAATCTCTACGGCACCACTTCGCTCGGCGGAACCCCTCACATTAACTGTCTTGCCGGTTGCGGCACAATCTTTGAGCTGTCGCCGGCCGCGGGCGGGCAATGGACTAAAACCGTTCTCCATCGCCTGCGTGATGCCTTCGGCAACGGCGCCGAGCCGCGCGCGGGCCTGGTCATGGATGCCTCGGGAAATTTGTACGGCACCACCTACGAGGGCGGCAACAATGATCAGTGCAATGGCTACGGCTGCGGCAGCGTCTTCGAATTGACCCCGCCCGCCTCAGGCAAACGCTGGCATTTCAAAACGCTGATTGACTTCAACGGCTACGACGGAGCGCTGGTGCGAGGCGGCCTCACTCTGAGCCCGACCGGCGCACTCTTCGGCACCTCCATCTATGGCGGAGCCAACAACGACGGCATGGTCTTTTCACTCACGCAAGAATCGGGGCGCTGGAATTTCGAGACCGTCTACAACTTCAGTGGCATCGACGGCCTGCAACCCTCCGGCAACCTCGCCTTCGACAACGCCGGCAACCTCTACGGCGCAACCTATGAAGGCGGAACCAACGATTGGGGCGCCATCTTCCAACTCATACCCGGCGGCGGCTCATGGACCGAAAACGTCCTCTATAACTTCGTCGTGAGCGGCACCCACTTCGGCGCCAACCCTCTTGGAGGCGTGATGCTCGATCCGCACGGCAACCTCTACCTGACGACAAATCAAGGTGGCGAGGACAAGGACTGCGATGTCGGATGCGGCACCGTGATCGAGATCCCGTCAGCCGGCACGCCTTAGCCGTTCTGAAAAGAAACTGTGGCCTACGGCTGGCAACTACACTGCACTCGACCCTCGTGACACTTGCTGCCCTTCGCGGTTCAGAATTTTTGTCGGCTTTGGCCTGAAACTTATCAGCGCCAATTCTTCTCCACACCAGCAATCCTTCCCAAACCGGGAAAATCCGACACGCGTGCCCGAATTATTCGGCCCAATTTATGTTGCAATCCCAAATTTTTTGATATCCTCGACTCGTTTCGGGAACCATCTGAACGGCGGGACGAACCCCGGACTTCCCTACCTGTTGCGACTCCCAGTCGCGAGGTCCCAGCCGCTCTGTTCCCCCGAGACTAAGGAGCAGCGACCGTGTCAACCCCTCGAAAATTTACCGTCCTTGCAGGTAGTGAACGCCAACTCGTCCGCGGTGCCCGCCTGATCCACGCTTCGCATCCCGACCAAACCTTCGAAGTCTCCATACGTCTCCGCCACAAGTCAGAGACCAAGCACCGGGAGTTGAGAGCCGCCCTCGAAAAACCCGGATTCAAGCCAATGTCGCGCTCCGAGTACGAAAACGCGAACGGCGCCGATCCGGCGGATTTCAACCAGATCAAGAAGTTCGCTCAGGAATTCGGCCTCAAAGTCCACGAAACCGGCACCGAACTAGCCCGCCGCACCGTTCTTGTCTCCGGCACCGTCGCCCAGTTTCAAAAAGCCTTCAACGTCGAACTCAAGGAATACAGCCATCCCAAGGGAAATTTCCGCGGCCGCGTCGGCGCCATCAGCATTCCCTCCGACTACGCCGACATCATCACCGGCGTCTTCGGTCTCGACAACCGCCCCCAGGCCGAACCGCACTTCCGGCGCCTGCCCGAGACTCCGGGGATTAAGGCCCACGCCGCCACTACTTCGTACGATCCCAATCAAGTGGCGCAAATCTATGACTATCCCCCCGGAGACGGCACCGGCCAGTGCATCGGCATCATCGAGTTAGGCGGCGGCTTTCAGCTCGACGACCTGACCAGCTATTTCCGCTCGCTCAACCTGGCCACGCCGCAGGTCCTCTCCGTCTTAGTCGATGGAGGCACCAACAGCCCCGGCGATCCCAACGGTCCCGACGGCGAAGTCATGCTCGATATCGAAGTCGCCGGTGCCATCGCCCCCGCTGCGAAGATCGTCGTCTACTTCGCGCCCAACACCGATCAGGGCTTTCTTGACGCCATCACCACCGCTGTCCACGACAGCACCAACCAGCCCTCGGTCATTTCCATCAGCTGGGGAGGTCCCGAGTCGTCCTGGACCACGCAGTCCCTCACCAACTATGACGATGCCTTCCAGTCGGCCGCAGCCATGGGCGTCACCGTCTGCGTCGCCTCCGGCGACAACGGTTCGACCGACGGAGTCAACGACGGCAACAATCATGTCGACTTCCCCGCCTCCAGTTCGTTCGCGCTAGCCTGCGGCGGCACCACCCTGCAATCGTCGAACGACCAGATCGTCAGCGAAACGGCCTGGGACGACCTGCCGAGCGGAGGAGCCAGCGGAGGCGGCGTCAGCAACGTCTTCCCTTTGCCAACCTACCAGGACGGCTTCGACGTGCCCGCGCCGACTGTGCAGGGTGGCGGACGAGGCGTGCCCGACGTCTCCGGAGATGCCGATCCCAACACCGGCTATAACATCTTGGTTGACGGAGAAAATGCGGTAATCGGAGGCACCAGCGCGGTCGCGCCCCTATGGGCGGGATTGGTAGCGCGCATCAATCAAGCTGCGGGGAGGTCGATCGGCTATCTCAATCCGCAAATCTACAATCAAGCCGTTGAAGCCTCCGGATTCCACGACATAACCCAAGGCAACAACGGCGCCTTCAGCGCCGGCCCCGGATGGGACGCCTGCACTGGCCTGGGCAGCCCCGATGGAGCCAAGCTCCTGGCCGCCCTAACCGGGACATCCAGCTCCATCCACGCAGCCGCGTCGGTAAGATCTCACCGCTCCAAAGACAAAGAATCGGCAGCCTAAACAAGCTGGGGGCGAGCCGGCACTCGTCCCCAATTCTTAACGGCCGCACAAAAGCGCAAGAAGCCTCGAGCTAAAGGCTGAGAGTCAAGAGCTTTTCTCGAATTACAATATCCTGCATGTCCGACGATCTGTTGAGCTACCGCTCCGAGTTTCCCATCCTTGAGCGCACCAACTACATGATCTCCAATTCCCTCGGAGCCATGCCCCGGGCCGTCTACGACGCGCTCCGCGCCTACGCCGACATCTGGGCGACGCGCGGCGTTCGCGCCTGGGAAGAGCGCTGGTGGATGCTCGCTCTCGAAGTCGGCAATGAACTCGGCGCCCTGATGAACGCGTCCAAAGATTCCGTCTCGCTCCATCAGAACGTCACGACTTGCCAAGCCGTCGTCGCGTCCTCTTTCGATTTCAGCGGAGCGCGCAACAAAGTCGTCTATAGCGATATGAACTTTCCCTCCGTCATGTATTTCTGGGAGGCGCAGCGCGCTTATGGCGCGCAGGTTCACATGGTCAAGACCGACGACGGAATCACTGTGCCCACCGAGCGCCTGCTCGACGCCATCGATGAGCGAACTCTGATCGTCCCCATCTCCCACGTTATTTTTCGCAGCTCTTATATAAACGACGCGAAAGCCATCATCGACAAAGCCCACCAGGTCGGAGCGCACGTTGTCCTCGATACGTTCCAATCGCTCGGCACCGTTCCCGTAGACGTGCAATCGCTTAACGTCGATTTCGCCTGCGGAGGCGCGCTCAAGTGGCTCTGTGGCGGCCCAGGCGTTGCCTATCTCTACGTTCGTCCCGACCTCGGCAAGAGACTCGAGCCCAAGCTCACCGGATGGTTCGCGCACGAAGATGCTTTTGCCTTCGCGACCGGCCCGATCCGCTACGCTGATCCTCCCTTCCGCTTCATGAATGGAACCACGCATATTCCCGCGATCGAAGCGGCGCGTCCCGGCATAAAAATTATTCGCGAAGTTGGCGTGGAAAGGATCCGCGAAAAATCCGAACGCCAGACCGCTCGCCTCATCGCCTTCGCCGATCAGCAAGGTTGGCGCGTCAACACCCCGCGCAATCCCGAGCAGCGCGGCGGCACGGTTTCCATCGACATGCCCGATTCGCAGCAAGTCAGCCGCGAGCTCCTCGCCCGCGACATCCTCGTAGACTGGCGTCCAAAAGCCGGAGTCCGCTTCTCTCCGCACTTCTATAACACCGATGCGGAAGTAGACGCCGCGATGGAAGCGCTGGCGGAGATTTTGAGAACACGCGCACTCACCGCGTAGGCACTACTCTCGTAGTCGTTGCCATCCCCGTAGTCGTTGTCATCCTCAGCCGAGCGAAGAGCCTGCCCTGAGCTTGCCGAAGGGACCCATGCGTTCTGCCACTCGCCAAGAAGATACATGGATCCTGCACTGCGCTCAGGGCGACAAAGTGAGGTAACTGTTACTTACCTCCGTAAGCCGCCCTCGGCGCTTTCTCCGTGTCGCTCGCGAAATCTCTCCTTATCCTCATAAGAGTTATCCGATTGCGCATAATACTGGAAAGCATCGTGAGCGCCTGCTTATTCGTCCTCCCTCCGATCAACCATCTGGCTATTCTCTCCCTGATCGCGATCGTTGGAGGTTTGTCCTTCTTCTTCTACGGATTCCATCTGCTCGCCCGCAAACGCGTATTGCTCAACACGCCCACTTCGAAGATTCGCAGCGCCGCGTTGGGATTGGTCGAAATCAACGGGCAAGCGACCGGCCCTCACACTATGTCCGCGCCGATCACAGGCAAACCCTGCTTTCTCTACCGCACTGTCGCCTGGCAATTGCGCGCCGGCAAGAACCAGGAATGGGAGAAAGTTGCCGACGAAACTCTGAACTTGCCATTCTTCGTCGACGACTCGACCGGAAAGTTACTCATCGAGCCGCTTGGAGCCGATCTCGACCTGCACCATGACTTTCGCCAGGAGTATGACGCGTCATTCTTTGTATCCAGCGTCTTGTCGAACGATGCGGCCATTTCGCCCCGAGTCAGCGTCTTTCTCGCACGCCACGGCATCACGCCAGGTCGTCGCCTGCGCATTGAGGAGCGTGCGATCAAGCCCAGCGACGCCCTCTTTGTCGCCGGAACGCTTGCGGAAAATCCAGGCATTCAGTTGCGTCCGTTCGCGCCACAGATTGAGCCGCTCGCCAACGCCGCAAATGCCAGCGGTTGGTCTTCGAACGGCATGCGCAACAATCCACGCGATCACGCAGGCATCCGCTTTCCCGAACCCGTTCCTGCCGCGCAGGTCATCAAGCTTTCCACCGGCGACGGTCCGTCCTCCACACAAGAGATGAGCCAGCAGGCGAAGATCGCCGCCGCGCTCACTCGCGCCGGAATCACCAAGCCAGAAGCATGGTCCGCAGCGGGAGTTCCCTGCCAATCTGACGCCGTTGAGGCGAACCAGGAGTCTGTCCAAACCGTCGCCGAGGTTGCAGCCCGTCCCGACAAACATGACAGCGGTGAACGTGAGTCCACACCCATCGACTTCGACCCCAATCCGCCCGTCGTGTTGATGAAAGGCGCAAACGATCCTACCTTCGTAATCTCATTCCGCAGCCAGAAGGAATTCGTCAGCGCGCTCGGATGGAAATCCGCAGCCATGGTTTGGAGCGGAGCTGCCATCACGCTGCTCGGCATCTACATGCTCATGGTTCAAATGGAGTTGTTATAACCCGGTAGCTAACTGCTCAACGCTAGGTGCGGATGCCTAATTTACAATGTCCTCTGTGACCGAACCCGTCCGGATCGTGATTCTCGGCGACTTTAATCCCGAGTTCCGTTCCCATCACGCGACCAACGATTCACTGCAGCACGCCGCCGAGAAGCTGCAACTGAAAGTGGAATCGGCGTGGCTTCCGACGCCGTCGCTCCTCGATCCGGGAGCCGCTGCAACGCTCGACTCCTTCGACGGCTTCTGGGCTTCGGCGGGCAGTCCCTACAAGAGCTTCGACGGCATGCTCAAAGGCATCGAGTTCGCCCGCGTTCACGACCGTCCATTCCTCGGCACCTGCGCAGGATTTCAATACGCGCTCATCGAATGCGCGCGCAATGTGCTCGGCATCCACGATGCCACCACCGCCGAAGAAGATCCGAACGCCAAGAACATCGTCATCTATCCCGTCGCCTGTGCCGTTCCTAATCGCGATCCGAAGGCGCCCAAACTCTCTGGGAAAGTGAAACAGATTCGCCTTCGTCCCGGCTCCTATCTCGCCGCCTTTTACGGCAAAGAAATGATCGAAGAGGAGTTCTTCTGCAACTACGAGATGAATCCTGAGTTCGAATGGATGGCGATGGAAGCGGGCTTTCCCGTTGTCGCCCGCGGCTCCAAGGAAGAATGCCGGGCAATCGAATCGCCCGCGCACTTATTTTTCATCGCAACCCTCTTTCAACCCCAACTTTCATCGCGCGAAGGCCATCCGCATCCGCTGGTGATGGCATTTGTGCAGCACGTCGCCGACTTCCACCGCAAACGCCTCGATGACTCGATCCTGGCGTAATTCTCCGCCCCCAAGCACGTCGCCCGCTCCCTTATCCCGCCCCTTTCCCTTGACCGCGACTGCCCCGTTGCCGTAGCCTCGCCTGCTAAGTCCTGACATTCGTAGGTTCGAGCGTGCCCTAAGGAGGCTGCCCCATGGTTTCTCTCGCTGCTCTCTGGTTGCCCATCCTGCTCTCGGCGGTAATCGTCTTCGTTGCCAGCTCCATCATGCACATGCTGCTCCCGTATCATCGCCACGACTACGGCCAAGTTCCGGATGAGGACAAAGTTCTTGCCGCGCTACGCGGAGTTGGTGTCAAGCCCGGCCTCTATGTCTTGCCCTATTGCACCCACGAGGATATGAAATCACCCGCCTTGCTCGAAAAACAAAAGCAGGGACCGGTCGGATACATGACGGTCATTCCCAGCGGCCCTCCGGTTTTGCCGAAGTTTCTGGGACAGTGGTTTGCCTTTTGCCTGATCATCGGATTCGTCGTTGCCTATCTCGCTGCGCACACGATTCCGCCCGGCGCAAATTATCGGGTGGTCTTTCGCGTCGTCGGAACCGCGGCATTCCTCGCCTATGGTCTGGGGAATCTGAGCAATGGCATTTGGAAAGGTCAGCCCTGGTCAGTGACGTTCAAGGAAGTCATCGATGGACTGATCTTTGGGTTGCTCACCGCCGGCACTTTCGGGTGGCTCTGGCCGCGTTAGAATGTGAGCGGAATTGCTATGTCTTCAGTCGAGCCCTGGTTGCGTGGCACGGAGACGGATGTGCCCGCCGTCGGGCGCGCAGTTCTGCACGCACTGCAACTGGCCGATGAAGATCTGCGCCAGTGGTGCGGCGGCCTCTCGGATGCTGAAATGAATACGCGGCCAGCAGGAGCGGCTCCGGTTGCATATCACATTCGGCATCTCGCGCGCAGCCTGGATCGTCTGCTGACTTATGCCGAGGGACGAAGCCTGGGTGAAGAACAGATGTTTCGTCTGCGGACCGAGCTCGATCCGGGAGCAACGCGCGATGAACTGTTCGCGGAGCTCACAACGGCCTTGGCCGATGGAGCAACCCGGGTGCGGGCGCTGGCAAAGGCGAATCTGGAAGAGGCGCGAGTCGTAGGCAAGAAGCCGCTGCCGACTACCGTGGCAGGATTGCTGGTCCACGTGGCGGACCACACGCAACGGCACGTGGGGCAGGCGATCACGACCGCGAAGATCGTGGTGGCAAACCGATAGCCTTCTACGCGCCCATGCCGGAGCCCAAAAGGCTGAAGAGCAGAATCGCCAGCACAATCAGCGTGAAGATAACGTACATGCGGTCGCGTTCGAACGCGAATCCGACAACAGAAAAAGAAACTCGCGCTATCGGCGTCGCGATGAGAAGCAGCAATCCGAGTTGAATCAAGCCTCGTCCTCGGCCGTGCATGACACTGTTTACCACGCCGGGAATCGTTCGGAAGTCGGTGGGTTCGCCGCGAAAGACGCGGTAATTCGCGGGCTCATGCGCGTGCCTCGCCAGGTAGATGCCAGCTCCCGCGAGAACCACCGCTGCCGACAGTAGAACTCCGGTGCGCAGCAGGTTGCCGAGGATTAACTCCAACCGCCGATCTCTCCACGGCTGCGGTTGAAATGGTTCTGGCGGACGCGCCGGCACTCGCAGCGCCGGCATTAAATTTTCCCCCAAAGTCCCTTGTAGAGCATCTGCAAACCAAGCACCAGAATCACCACGCTAAAGACAAGGCGGAGCGATTTGGTTTCCGCCTTGACGAGGATGCGAGTGCCCACCAGCGATCCGCCGAGCACGCCGAGCATCACGGGCATCGCGAGGCCGGGATCCACGTATCCGCGACTAAGATAGACACCCGCGCTGGCCGCGGCCGTCACTCCGATCATGAAATTACTGGTGGTGGTCGAAACCTTGAACGGAATTCGCATCGCCTGATCCATGGCGAGCACTTTCACTGCGCCTGAACCAATGCCCAGCAATCCTGAAAGCGCGCCCGCGCCAAACATCAGGCTGAAGCCGGTTGGAACATGCTGTACGTTATAGTCGCGCTTGCCGTCGATATCGGGGAAACTTCCATTCAGACGCAGCTTTGTCGCGAGCGGATCGGGAGGCAGGTTGCGCTGATCGAGCGGCCGCGGCTTGCGCGAAAGATATGCCGAATAAAGTAGTACGCCGCCGAAGATGACAGCCAACGCACTCGTCGGAATACGCGTAGCCAGAAAAGCTCCGAGCAAGGCGCCGAAGGTAGTCGCGATCTCTAAAAACATTCCAATGCGAATGTTGGAGAATCCTTCTTTCACATACGCCGCCGCCGCGCCCGACGAAGTCGCAATCACGGAGACCAGGGAAGCTCCGATGGCATAGCGAATATCTACATGGAAAAGAATGGTGAGCAGAGGCACGAGGACGACCCCGCCGCCGAGGCCGGTGAGCGATCCGAGAAGTCCCGCGGCGAAGGAAACGATCGCGACGACGGCGGTGAACCCCAGGACGGTCATTGAACCCACCTAGGGTAACATTTCTTTTCTGAATAAATTTCGTACAGGGATTGGCTCGGAGCTGTGGAATTGTCCGGGCGGCGGTTTGCTCGAAACTTCAGCAAGCCGCCTTCGAAATGGCGCGCGGAGAGGGAGTGCGCCGACAGCTACTGATTAATCCAAACGACGCGGGATTTCTTCACCGACGCATGCTGCTCCCTAAGTTCGCGGGCGGCGGCGCCGAGAGACACGCTTTCCGGCTGCGGAAAATCGGATGCCGGCCGTTCCCCCTGGGCTGAGCTATAGCTGGTCGAGGCGAGAATATTCTGCTCCTGCGACATTGCCGCATAGGCGGCGTGCTGCGGATGGCTCGAAAAGCTGTAGGACTGAACTTGGCTGTTGAGCGAGTTGCCACCAAGGTTATTCTGCGCCACCGCAGCGGTGGTCAAAGCCAGGCAGAGCACAAATAGGATTGTCTTCATCGCAAGTCTCCCATGGTGAAGCGGGGGATGATCCGCCAGCTACCCGGCGGTTATAAGCTTCTCTAACCTAATAACAGCAATGCCGGTACCAAATCATAACTGTGTAACTTACTGCCTACTAATGAGTTACTAGGCCTCTCCCAGGGTAAACGAAAATGTTTGCACACTTGTGATGTGCCTGCGGAAGCAGTTCGGACTCGCGCGATAACGGCTCGGGCAACGTCAATCGTGAATCTCGAGAGCTCGGTTCCGACACGGCCATGGAGCAGAGTGTAAAATTCTCTGCGCACACAAAGTGGATAAAATTTACGAAAAGGTGATCGACATGAAACGGCACATGGGGATTCGAGTCTGTTTGATATTGGCGGGCGCGTTAGCGCTGGTAGGGGCGGCAACTCCGGCAGACTACAAAGTTGTCAATACATGGAAACTGGGCGGCGATGGCGGATGGGATTATCTGACCGCGGACAGCGAGGGACAGCGCTTGTTCATTTCCCGAGCTACGCGCGTGATGGTCATTGATACGAAGTCGGGTAAACAAATCGGCGAGATTCCCGATACCGCCGGCGTGCACGGCATCGCGCTCGATCCGGACGACGGACGCGGCTTTACCAGCAACGGTCGCGAAGACACGGTCAGCGTGTTCAATCTGAAATCGCTGGCGGTTGAAAAGAAAGTCAAAGTAGGCAGCGGACCCGACGCCATTCTCTACGACTCCTTTTCCAAGCGCGTGTTTACATATAACAGCAAGGGCCATGACACGACCGCCGTGGATGCAGCCAAAGGCGAGGTCGTCGGCAAGATCGACCTGGGCGGGAAACCAGAATTTTCCGCAACCGACCAAAAAGGCACCGTATTTGTGAACATCGAGGACACCTCGGAACTAGTGGCCTTCGATCCGAAAAAATTGGCGGTGAAGTCGCGCTGGAAGCTGGCCGACTGCGAAGAGCCAACCGGCCTCACCATCGACCGCAAAGACCGGCGTCTGTTTGTCGGTTGCGGCGGCAATAAGAAAATGCTGATCGTCGATGCCGACAACGGCAAAATCGTAGCGAGTCCGGACATTGGACAAGGATGCGACGCCACTGGCTTCGACGTTGATCGCGGCTTGGCATTCGCCTCCGCGGGAGACGGCACCATCACGGTAATTAAACAAGACTCGCCCGACAAGTTTAGCGTGGCGCAGACATTGACCACGCAGAAGGGCGCGCGCACCATGGCCGTCGATGAGAAGACCCATGAACTCTTCACCGTGACCGCCAACGTTTCCGGCACGCGCGAGAACAGAAAGATAGAGCCCGATTCATTTGTCGTGATCGTGGCCGAACCGGCGCGTTAAGCTCATGAATCCATCCAGAACGAACTGGGAAGGGCACGGCTTTTCAGCCGTGCCGTCCAGGTTTCGTCCCGAGCCGCGGCTGATGCGGCCTGCCGGGCGTCCACTTTGGTAACCCTCCTTCGTGACCCTTCTATCGATTCGCCGTTTACAATACTGGTAGACAACGAATGGTGGAGTGTACAAAGTGGATAGCCTAACCAGAACTCGCCAGCGGCGGAAGCTGATGGTCGAACTGCTGGAAAGAAAAATACGGCTGCGCGCGCGCCAGCTATATGAAGAGCGCGGGCAGGGCGAAGGACTGGAACTGGAAGACTGGGTGCAAGCCGAGTCGGAAGTTTTGCAATCCAGCATTCTCGCGCCGCTCTGGAACAAGCGTCTGGAGTGCGGACTGTTGCAAGGGCGGGAATTAGTAGAGATCTAGAAGCAGCTTGGCAGTGAACGCCTCTGCATCATCCGCTCGCCTGCGAATTATCTACTCCAAAACTCTCTCGCTGCCCACCGGAAATGCGCAGCACAGTTAGTGCTGATGACAAGCTGAGTACCGGACCGGCGATGCTGAAGAGCGCTCGTCCCCAGGATGATCCGGCCGCTGGCGTCCCTCCGAAATAAGCGTCTAACACGAATGCTATAGCGCAGGTGGCTGCGACTGGAATCAGCCACGATTTTGGGAAGCGTTTCAGATTCGGTATTGCGGTCGGCAAGAGCCACAGAAAGATGTACCACAGATTTCGATCCTGCACCGAGACAGCGAAGTGCTGTCCGCCGCCGCGCTGAAGCGTCGAGCCAAATTGCAATGGACTGACATAGATTCCTGTGATCGACCAGTGGAGGGCGATCATCGCAGCGACGCTAAGAACCGAACTCGCCAGGATCCACCCCGCGTGTCGCAAAGGTCGATAGCGTTTTTCTTCCCCGTTAAGGTGATCGGTTCGCGTCGTCAACCACCCCGTGATTGTAAGCACCATGCTGAAGGGGATGAATGATTCTTTGGTTAGCGCTCCCAGCACCGCGATCGCTGGTAAGAGCCAAAGCTTACGCTCCGACAGACTCCATAGCAGAGCCAGCAGGAAGAAGCCTTCGCCTGCATCCACCAATCCGACCAATCGAAGATTCGGTACAGCAAAATTGACCAGGTAGAGCAAAGCGCCAACCAATCCTACGGCGGAGTTGCTCAACGTCTGACCCCCAATCATGACGATGAGAGCGCAGGTTGCGGCGACGAATAGAGAGTCGGCAAGCAACAGCCCGAACATCACTGGATCCCAACTGGCAACCCGACCCCGCGCGAATCGGTAGAAAGGTCTCGCGATCCATGGGACGAGCACGCGGAAGCGGCGAAAGCGCAGGTCTTCGGCATCGACGATAGTTGTGCCAGTGACCAGCGCCGCGTAGGTTTTAACGTCCGACAGACCGGGTGTCTGGCGCGGGTCGAAGCGATTGAGGATGGGATAGCCGAGGCCGCAGGCGATCAGGAAGAAGATGCAGAAGAGAGGGCCGATTCGTGCGGTCGCGATTGCAGTAGAATTACGTTCGCTCGTCATCGGAATTAGCGAAGGATATTGGCGAAGGTAGCGTCAACCGTTCGACATTGCAACCTTAAATTCCGCAACACCTTAAATTCCGCAACTCAAATTCCGCAGCTTGCTATTTGTCGCGCGTTCGCTGCCAAAGCTTGGATTCGCGGAACAAATCTGTTAGCGTCGGCGTGCGCGATTTTTCGCCGAAATCTTTTGGAGGATGAACGTGGGATCTAAGAATCTTGGGCTGAGTTTACTTGCTTGTATGGTGCTCGCCATGTCGATGCAAGCGCAATCGCCGTCGTCGAAAGACGAAGCTACGCGCAAACTTGCTCTCGACATTTTCAAGCAGCTGATCGAAATCAACACCACCGATTCTGTCGGCAGCGTAACCGCTGCTGCAGAAGCCATGGCGCAGCGCTTTCGCGATGCCGGATTTCCCGACAGCGACATTCACGTGCTTGGTCCCAGCACTAACGACCGCAAGAAGAATGTTGTCGTGCGGCTGCATGGATCGGGTGCGCACAGGCCAGTCCTGCTCATCGGCCATCTTGATGTGGTCGAAGCGCGGCGCGAAGATTGGACGAGCGATCCGTTTCAATTCATCGAAAAAGACGGCTACTACTACGGCCGCGGCTCGAGCGATATGAAGGATGGCGACGCGATCATGTCGGCTACGCTCATCCGCATGAAGAAAGAAGGATACGTGCCCGACCGCGACATCATTCTCGCTATGACGGCCGACGAAGAGGGCGGCGCGTTTAACGGAGTCGATTGGCTGATAAAGAATCACCGGGACCTGGTCGATGCCGAGTTCGTGCTCAACCACGATGGCGGAGGCGTGCTCGCCGATCACGGCAATCCATTGATGATGGAAGTGAACGCCACCGAAAAACTCTATGGCGATTTCGCGCTGACCACGACCAATCCCGGCGGCCACAGCTCGCTTCCGCGGCCTGATAACGCGATTTATGAACTGACTGATGCGCTCACCCGCATCGAGCATTACCAGTTTCCCTTCGAGCTGAATAACATCACACGCGCCTATTATGAGCGGCAGGTGAAGATGTCGACCGGGCAGCGCGCGGCCGATTTGCAGGCGATGTTGAAGACTCCTCCTGATATGGACGCGGTTGCGCGATTGTCGAAAGATCCGCTGGATAACTCGACCATGCACACGACCTGCGTGGCCACGCGCTTGAGCGGAGGCCATGCGAACAATGCGCTGCCGCAGATGGCGCAGGCCAACGTGAATTGCCGCATCGAACCTGGGCATTCGCTCGAAGAAATCCGGCTGACGCTGGAAAAAATTGTCGCGGACACGAAAGTTACGAAGCCGACGATAAAAGTGCAGTTCCGCGAGAACACGAATGTGCTCATGGATCACGGCTCCGACCGGCATAGTTATGTGCCGCCCGCTCCGCGCAAAGATGTGTTCGATCCGCTGGAGAAGGTCGTGGCGCAGATGTGGCCGGGAATTCCGGTGATTCCCGATATGAGCACTGGCGCGTCGGATGGCGTCTACACCAACGCCGCCGGCATGCCGACTTATTGCATATCCGGCGAGCTGTACGATCGCGACGATATTCGCGCTCACGGAAGAGATGAGCGGATCGGAGTCCAATCGTTTGCGCGGGCGGTAGATTTTTATTACGTGTTTCTGAAGGGAGTTACGACGGAGTAAGTTGGGCTGACGGGAGGGAGTTAGTTCCGTTTTGTAACTTGGATATGATTTCCCGGGGTGCCCCCCCCACCCCTCGCTAGGTATTTTAGAATCACAGCTATACAAGTCCCGTATCCCGGATTCCCATTGCCGTACCCGAGCCCCCCAGCCTGAGTCGTGCCCTATAAGTTGCCAGCACCGTCAGGGGTCAGGCGAGAGGAGTTGGGGGGAATTGGTGGGACTATTGCACGCTTTAAGCTTCCGCATGATGAACAAGAGGACTGCCGCGCAAGGTTTTGGAATAGTCCTGGCAACGCCACTCGCGATTGCATTCGCGGCTGTGGCCTATAAAGCATGGCCTCAATTGCACGTCTCAACTGATCCTGATGATTTTTGTCCCCCTTTGGGCTGTGCTTTTCAAAGCGGTATTCTGGCTTTTCACACGCGAAATCCCTATCACCGGCGCGGAGCGCCGTCGAAGGAACAAGCAATTTTATGATTGGCTTCGTTCCCAAGGAAGTTCAAAACCGCCCACTAGCAAACTGTAACAGTACCAAAAGCGTAAGTCGTTTCGCGAAAAACGTCGCGCCGGGTGGATCAGATCGGTCCTTGATAGCGGCGCAGGCGCACCGCTGCGGCTAGGAAAGCGGCGGCGACTGCCAGGCCGATCCACAATCCAGGGTTGCCTAGGAAACTACCCAGGGCGATATGCGTCATGGGATCGGTCGGGAACACATCCGGTGATGTCGAGGCAACCGTGGGCGCGGCGCCGAGCAGTCGGGACACGACCAGGGCCGCGAAATGCCAGCTGTGGAAGACAATCTGCTCGACCCCGGCAATCGCTACCAGCGGCAATGCCGCCCACAGAAATGCGGCCCGGCGCGGCCATCCGGAGACAAGCAGCAGCCAGCAATAAATTGGTGCGGCCCAGAGCGCATGCGCGGTGAGAATGTGGTAGAGCAGCAGCCATGACATACGGAAAAACGATACGTTCGTCCACAGGCTCGCCACACTCGAACCGCTCACGAGCACGACTGCACTGCTCAGCAGCAACATGAGCCACTGCATGGCGACCGTGATCGCAAAGGTCAGCAGCGGCAAAATAACCAGCGGAATGCTCGCTTTCGCAAGCACGGTGGTGACATCGGACACGGGCAGCGACTTCCAGAAGAGAATGCTGCGGTCGCGGCGCTCGCTGTGCAGCGCGTCGATACAATAAAACACACTCACGACGATACCGGTAAGCATCATCAGACCTGCTGCCATGTCGTACGGCGCTTGAGGTTGTGCCGGATTGAGCCGCAGCGGCCTTTCCCAGATACCCACAATCGAGCTGAGGGTGAAGGCGAAGAGAGCGACTCCAGCGACCGCCAGCGGCGCAATGTAGATCGAACGGTTCTCCCACAATTCGCGTCTTATCGACCAGTACAGGGGGCGAGTCACCGACAGGGCTGCGGGCGCGATGCTCGGCGAGTCGAACTCGTTCCTGGCATTCGATTGAGTATTCATCGAGCTGCTCCTTCATAATTGCCCCGTGCCTGGCCGGCCTGATTGGCGGGCTTATTTGCCGGCTTATTTCCCAATACAGCAACGAACAAGTCGGCAATGCTAGGCGTGCGCACGTCGCCTAGCGCGGCGAGCTGCTGGCGCTCGAGTTTCTGATTGGCGACGCCATCGACTGTCAGATCGACCTTCAGATCGAACAACAGAATGCTGCGGCCGAGTTCACGGCGCTCGTGCATCGGCCGGAGCGCCCCGGCCGCGGCGACATGCTCGGGATTGACCATCACCTCCAGATAACGCGACTCGAATTCGTCCGTGCTGCAATTGAATACGATGCGTCCGCGGTCGATAAATACGACATCGGTGAGCACATGCTCGAGCTCCTCCACCTGATGGGTCGTCACAACGATGGTGCGGCTGCGATCGAAGTAGTCATTCAACAGAGAGTCGTAGAACTGTTTGCGATAGAGAATGTCGAGGCCCAGCGTCGGCTCGTCTAAGACCAGCAATCTGGCGTCGATGGCCATGACGAGAGCAAGGTGCAGTTGGGTCACCATGCCCTTGGAGAGTTCCCTGACGCGGCTGGTGGGCTGGATGGCGGTCTTCGCCAGAAAACTTTCGGCCTTGGCGCGATCGAATCGCGGGTGCACTCCTGCGACATAATCGAGTGCCTGCGAGACCTTTATCCAGCGCGGGAGCACCGCGACATCGGCGATGAAGCAGACGTCACGCATGAGCTGATCGCGCTCGGCCCAGGGATCGCGTCCGAGCACTTTCAGTTCCCCCTGATAGGGTGTGAGGCCCAGAATCGCGTTCAGCAAAGTGGTCTTGCCGGCGCCGTTCGGGCCGATCAGTCCGAGGATGTGGCCCTCTTCGACATGCAAATCCACGCCGTTCAGAGCGGTCACGGTTCCGAACGCCTTACGGAGACCGCGTGCTTCTATGCATGCCATGGCTTCAACGCTCCTCCTCAGGTTTCAAATCGGTAGTTTTCGCCGGTGTGGCATCCGCAGGCGGCCGACCGTTGGCGCCGTCCAAGAGTTCTGCTGCCTTCAGGCCAAGCCGCTGAATGATAGCGGAAATGCGGGGCCACTCTTCGCCGAGAAATTTTTGCCGTTCGGCTTGCAGCAACGCGCCGCGTGCGCCGGCATTGATGAACATGCCGAGGCCTCGTCTGCTTTCGACAAGCCCATCGTCCACCAGTTGCTGGTAGCCCTTGAGGACCGTGAGCGGATTCACCCGGTACTCAGCCGCGACCGTGCGCACAGAGGGCAGCGGATCGCCTTCCTTGAGCACTCCCTCCAGGATCATCGCGACGACACGGTCGCGCAGCTGGCGGTAGATCGGCTGATTGTCGTTCCACTCACGGTTCATTGGTTTTCCACGTAGACATTAGCAGAGACGAAGCGCGCCTTAGTTGATCCTATGCAGGTCGAAGTGCGCGTGGATCGGCTTGTCCTTCATCATGAATGTCCAATCCTCGGTGTGATGATTGGCGTCGATGACAGTGAACACCGAATGCTGCATGTGGTAATCCGGGTTCCCGCTGATGTCCTTGAACTCGAATTCGATCGTCTTGCCGTCGGGCGAGATCTTGCCGGTCATGCGCGGCCGGTTCCCCGCGTCACAATAGTGAACCAGCGTGAGCTGGTCTCCGTCGACGTAAAGCATCGTCACCGGATGATCGTACTTGGTCGCATCCAACGGCGTTCCTGCTTCTTGCAACTCATGCACGAGAGTGTTCCCACGCGAGGTTACGCGCATGGAGACATGGAGGGGCTTGCCGTCTGACATCTGCGGCATCTCCGGGACATTGACGGCGCCTTCCCACTCTCCCGCGAGGCTTTTCATGGTCGCGAAAGACTTCTGCGCCTCGGACGGCACAGGAGCCCCGGAGGACTTTTGCGCGTCGGACTTTTGCATGTCAGACTGCATGTCAGACTGCGCAATAGCCACGGTGGAGAGCGACATCAGGACAGACATCAGTACAACGGGCAGTACTAAACGAAGGGATTTCATATTTCATTCTCCTTGAGAAAGCTCATTTCTTCTTTGTGCTATCGGGCCAAGGTCGATGGCGTCGATCAGCTGAAATGAGCTCCAACTACACTGTTATAGTTAACTACAACACTATATATCATGTCAAGTGGTTTTTTTGGCACACATAGTTTGCGCGAAATTGCAGCCTCGCCTTGTTGTTTGTGAATTTTGTTCTAACCGCCCACGATTCTTGACATTCGCCAAGCATTCGCCTAAGCTCCGGGCATGGCGATTACTCGGCGTCAACGCGAACTCTATGATTTCATTTCGCGCTTTGTGGCGGAGAAGCAGTATTCTCCTTCGTTTGAGGAGATCAAGGAAGCCATGGGGCTAAACTCTCTGGCCACGGTGCACAAGCACGTCACGAATCTGGAGAAAAAAGGGTTGCTGACGCGCGACTATAACCGCAGCCGCTCGATCGATCTGCTGCCGCCGCGGGGGAAGTTGAAGCAATCGATGGCGGTGAATACGGCGATGGTGCTGCCGCTGGTGGGGCGGATTGCGGCGGGACGTCCGATTGAAGCGATGCAGCAAAGCGAGACGATTTCGCTGGCGGATTTTGTGCGCTCGAAAGAAGTATTCGTGCTCGAAGTGCGCGGCGAATCGATGCAGGATGAAGCGATTCTCGATGGCGACTATGTGCTGGTCGAGAAGACGAAGACGGCGCACAACGGAGATATTGTGGTGGCGCTGATCGACTCGTCGGATGCGACGCTGAAGCGCTTCTTTCGCGAAGGCGACAACATACGGCTGCAGCCTTCGAATGCGGCGATGGCTCCGATTATCGTCCCTGCCGCGAACGTGGAGATTCAGGGGCGTGTGATTGGGGTGCTGCGGAAGTATTGAAGAGCGGCTGTCAGCTATTAGTTTTCAGCTCCCAGTAAAGGCTTGGGCCCGCACTATTGCACGGGCCTTCGTCGGCTGAGATTCGCTTAGATCTGATTGACTGAAGGCTGACCGCTGACAGCTATCTTACGTCGTAACCTTGGCGGCTACATGGCGATCTAGCGCCTTCTGCAGGTCGTCTTTGGAGCGGTAGCCTACGAGCTGTTCTACCACCTGTCCATTTTTGAAAATAAGCAGAGTAGGAATGCCGGTGACCTTGTAGCGCATGGGGGTGGCGTTGTTGCGGTCGACATCCATCTTGCCCACGGTGATTTTGCCCTCATATTCGTGGGCTAGCTCTTCGACGATAGGCGCGATGGCGCGGCAAGGACCACACCAGGCGGCCCAGAAATCGACCAGCACGGGTTTATCGGACTTCAATACATCAGAATCGAAATTAGCGTCGGTGACCTCGACGATGGCGTTGCTTGCCATTCATCCTCCAGAATTCGGTTAGTTGATTATTCCGCGGGCTGACCTGTATGGGCCGGTCGAGGCGGAATCTCTATCGTAACACTACAGATTGGATGCTTCGATAGCAGTGTCGGTCGCAGGCGCGGGCGAAGGTGGGCGGCCGCCTGCTGGCGGGGGCCGTAGAATGAGGGTCTTAGAGGAAGATGTGGGAATGGCGGAGAAGATATTGGCAAGTGATCTCGACAACCTTCGCGTCATGGACAATCTGCGCGTCGTGCTGGTCGCGGCGCGCAATCCGCTGAATATTGGGGCGGCGGCGCGGGCGATGAGTAATTTCGGCGTGCGGCGATTGCGGGTGGTAAATCCGTACGAAGTGGCGTTTCGCGAGGCGCGTTCGGCGGTGGGCGCGGCCGATTTGCTCGCGAAGGCTGAGCAGTATGACGACGTCGGCGCGGCGGTCGCGGATTGCCGACTGGTGGTCGGCACGAGCGCGGTGGGAGCGCGAGAACTGCAGCATCCTTTAAAGAGGTTGGAGGAGGGCGGGCGCGCCATGCGACGCGGGCTGGCGGAGGGTCCGGTGGCGTTGCTGTTTGGGTCGGAGCGGTTTGGTTTGTCGAATGTGGAGATGAGCCATTGCCATTGGATGATGCGGATTCCGACGCGCGAACAGCATGGGTCGATGAATCTCGGGCAGGCGGTGGCGGTGTGTCTTTATGAGCTGATACGCGGGCGCAAGATCGAGCCGGCAAAGCTTGCCGCTACCCGAAGTGGGATCGCGAAGAAAAAGAAGTTGCTCGCCAGCTCGGGAGAGTTCGAGCGTCTGACGCAGGTGCTGCTGGAAGTTCTGCGCACGAGCGGATACGTGAAGCCACGGGTAGTCGCCGCCGAAGAAAAATTGCGGCGCCTGGTGCGGCGCCTGGAATTGAACGACAACGACGCGGAGGTTCTGCTCGGAATGCTGCGTCAGGTGGCGTGGAAGCTGGGTATCCAACATAACGACGACAAATAATCTGAACAATTTGTTTTGTGTCGTCTCTGTATTTGGCAAACACAATCTCGTACAAGCCCCCGTCATCGGTTTCAGAGCAAATCAATTACCCGGCTAACCCCTGGTCTGCTGGAGAGTCGAATAACTATCCGGCGGGAGTAGCGGCTAGCATTTTTCTTCCCGTTCCTGCTTTGAGGTTGATATGCGCACGCTCCTCGACACCTTCGCGCAAACCTTGCAGACGCTGTGGGCGCATAAGCTGCGGTCGTTTCTCACCATGTTTGGAATCGCGTGGGGCGTAGGCTCGCTGCTGCTGCTGGCTGGAGTAGGCGAAGGCTTCCGCAATGGCAACCGCAAGCAACTGGAAACTTTCGGGAAGAACATTATTTTCTTTTGGGGAGGACGCGCGCCCGCGGCGGAAGGCAGTTTCAGTTCGGCGAAGTGGTTCAACCTTACTTACGACGATTACGTCGCTATCAAAAATCAGACGACGCTCGCTGTCAATCTCTCACCAGTGATCGCGCGTGACGATATCCGCGCGGTCAGCGATTACACCAGCACCAACGGCCAGGTCTCGGGCGTGCCGCCGATTTACAACCAGGTACGTACGGTTCCGCTGGCGGTCGGACGCTGGATCAATGACGATGATAATGAACAGCGGCGGCGCGTTTGCATTCTGGGCAGTCAAATGACACGCAATATATTTCCGGGGCGGCCGGCGGTTGGGAACACTATTTTGCTCAGTGGCGTTCGCTTCCAGGTGATTGGCGTGCTGTCGATGATTGGGCATGAGGAGCAGAACTTCACCAACATTCGTATTTTTGTTCCGTTCAATACGATGCGCGAGTTGTTTCCGCTGACAGGAGATGACTCGCGCGATGGCAAAGCAATTTCGTTCATCAATTATCAGCCGCGAACTTTTGACGACAACGAAACCGCCAAGGCTGAGTTGCACAGCATCGTCGCCCGCAATCATGGGGGATTCGATCCGAAGAACCCCGATGTGTGGGAAGAGTGGGACACGATCAAGAATCAGAAGACGATGGGGAAGATCTTCACAGCAATGGATTGGTTCCTCGGCGGGGTGGGGCTGGTGACGCTGGCGTTGGGGGCCATCGGCATCGTGAACATCATGCTGGTGGCGGTGACTGAGCGCACGCGCGAGATCGGCTTGCGCAAAGCGGTGGGCGCCACGCATCGCAACATTCTGTTTCAATTTTTTCTGGAGGGCGCGTTTCTTACTCTCTTGAGCGGCGCGATCGGCGTGGGCGGCGCCATGCTTGTCGTTTACCTTCTTTCGGGAGTGCAACTGCCGCCGGGTTTCGATACTCCGCGGATCGTGCCGGTGTCGGCGATTGGCGCGGTGCTGTCGCTCGCGATCGCGGGGATTGCGGCCGGGCTGTATCCAGCGCGCAAGGCGGCGATGCTGGAACCGGTGGAGGCGTTGCGGCAGGAGTAACACCCGCAGTGTCAAGCTACCTAGAGGAGTGAGTATGACGAACGACTTGCTCAAAGAAGCGTACGGCGCGATGCGGCATAACCGTCGCCGCACTAGCTTGACCATGCTTGGGATGGCGTGGGGAATTGCGACGGTTGTCATCTTGCTGGCTTTCGGCTCGGGCTTCGAGCGCGCCATCAATTTGATTTTCAGTTCGTGGGGAACCGACGTCATTGGAGCCTTTCCCGGGCGAACCTCGCTACAGGCGGGCGGTGCGAAGGCTGGCGCCGAAGTGCGCCTGAAACTGGCGGATGTCGACTACATTCGTAACGAAGTGCCGATGGCCAAGGGCGTCACTCCGATTTTCGACAAGCAGGGTGTAACCATCCAGCACGACACGCGCACGTTCACTAATCTTTTTCTGACTGGCGTCTTCCCGGTTTATGAACGCATTCGCGGCTTCCAGGTTGCTACCGGGCGCGGCTTGAGCGAACAGGATCAAGCGGAACATGCGCGCGTGGCGGTGATCGGCGACGAAGCGAAGCGCAGACTTTTCTCCGGGGAATCAGCTCTCGGGCAGAACATCCGCATCAACGGCGTGACCTTCCAGGTGATCGGGATTTATCAGCACAAGGTGCAGGGCGGCGACAACAATGACAACACGCTGATCGCGATCCCGTTCAGCGCCATGGGCGATCTCTACGACACGCAATACATCACCGGCATTTTCATGGACTACGAAGGGCAGGATCATCAGCAACTCGCGCGCGTGGTGCGGAGCGTGCTCGCCGGACATCACAATTTTCGTCCAGATGATAAGCGCGCCGTGTTCATCGCCGATTTCAAACAGGATTTCGACGAGTTCACCGTCGTGACCACTGCGTTAAAAATCTTGCTGGCTTTTATCGGCGCGTTGACGCTTGGCATTGGCGGCATCGGGCTGATGAATATCATGCTGGTTTCGGTGCAGCAGCGGACACGAGAAATCGGCGTGGAAAAAGCACTGGGCGCGCAGAAACACCACATCCTCTTTCAGTTTCTCGCGGAGGCGTTGGCTATTACTTTTGCCGGAGGGGTGGCCGGGATCGGCATCGCGTATTTGATTTCGTGGTGCGTCGGCGCGTTGCCGCTGATGAGCGCGTTTGGCGATAACCTGCAAGCGGGCGATATTCATCTGCAAATCAATGTCAACAGTCTCGCGGTAGCGACAATTATCCTCGGCGTCGTAGGGGTGCTCAGTGGAATGGTGCCGGCGATTCGAGCCGCACAACTCGACCCGATCGAGAGTCTGCGCTACGAGTAGGTTTTTCTTAACCAGCTAGACTTGTCTGGCCCGCTTCATCGAATCCGTGATCACGGCGCCCATCACCAGCAGGGTCAAGAGAGTAATGATTCCGAGCGAGATGACGCAGTAGATACACCAAACCCCGAGAACCATGGATTCGACGTCGGCGAGATGGATCGCAAAAGCAAACGCGATCATCACGAACGGTAGCATCCAGGCGTACGCTCTCCGAGCGGCCAGCGCGCCGAGCAGCAGATATCCGGCGATGCCGATTACGGCCACGGGAACTCCGAAGAGCATGGCATAGGGACTGTGGTTGACGATGCCGCAATCCCAGCGTTCATTGATGCTGCACGGCGAAGCGTCAGTGCGGTAATGCTCGCGCAACGCGAGCGAAGAAGCCATGATGCCGGCGACTGCGAGAACGATCAGCGCCCATCTCATGCAGAACCCCCGTACAAGAGTAAGTGAAGTGCTTTACCGAAAGAGATATTATCTACGATTCGGAGAAGCAACAGTGGGATTCAGAGAAGCAATGCGGGGAGATCGGTTGCCCGCACGTTCTCTACGCATTTCAAGTTCATGTCAACCGCCAAAATCAAAAGTGCTTTCCCTGCTCGACAAGATGGGGCGAGAGCAATACTTGAACTTTGTCGAATCGTTCGCCGTATGCTACAGCGGAGCAATTATGCGTAAGACTTGGAAAGAAGTAGGCTTGGGCACGCTCAGTCTGCTTGCGATTATCCTGATAATCGTCGCGACGCACCCTGTACTTCCCCATCTACCCCATATGGTCGGCGGAATTCTGCTGGCGCTTAGCCTACTGGCGACCTTCATCGCCTGTGCGAAGTGGATCGAGCGGCGGACACCTTCCGAGTTAGATGGCCATCATTTCTTGCCGGAGATGGCAATTGGATTAGTCGTTGGCTTCGGGTTATTCGCTATCAGCATGACGATTCTCTGGGCGATAGGCGTCTATCATCCCGCGGGAGCGGGCACGACGCACGGTCTCGCGCGCGGCCTGGTCGCGGCGCTAGTCGCTGGCGTCCTCGAAGAAATCGTGTTCCGCGGACTGCTCTTCCGCTTGAGTTCGAAGATTTTGGGGACATGGGGAGCCCTGCTGTTTACGGCGGCGCTATTCGGCGCGGCGCACGCTTTCAATCGCGGCGCAACCGTCGGCAGTTCGCTCGCGATCGCCATCGAAGCCGGCATTCTGCTGGGTGCGGCTTATGCGGCCACGGAACGGTTGTGGTTGCCGATGGGGCTGCACATCGGCTGGAATTTTACCGAGGGGTCAATTTTCAGCATGTCGGTATCGGGAAATAGCCTGAGCGGGGGTCTGATTCAAGGTTCTCTGAGCGGTCCACGAATTCTGACTGGCGGACAGTTCGGACCGGAGGCCTCCATGGTTGCGGTGATCATTTGCCTGCTGGCTTCGCTCTACTTCATCCACCGCATTACCACCTTGCACCGGGTTCAGCCGCCAGTATGGAAGAGCGCGCAGCAGTTCGCTCCTGTTGTTGCCGCGACATTGGGTTGAACATCCGGGGCCGATTAATCGTGATAACGCTGCTCGCCAGCCGGAATCGGCGCAGTGAGCCGATTCTGCGGAGGCGGTAGCGGACACGTCGCATAAGCAGTAAAAGCGCAGGGAGGATTAAACAACCGATTGAAATCGAGCCAGATTTCGCCGGGCTGACTTAGGCCATGGTCAGGAAATTCGGTATACAAGAAACGTCCCGCGCCATAGGTCGTAGTCTTGCTGGTGGCGTCGCGCATGATGAAGAAAAGATCGGTCGATTTCGGATCTTCGAGAACGGGCTCGAGGCGCAGGACTTTTCCATCCACTGTAAATTCGGCGACGCCGGGGGCGGGCATGTGTGTGGTGGTGCCGAGCACGGTTGGAATGTCGAGCACTTTTGGTGGATTGTAGGGAATCCAGTGCGCATGCACGCGATAATTTGCGTTCGGGTCATACCAGCGCAATCCGTGGAAACCGGTGCGGGTAGCAGCTTGCAGGTCCTTGACGCGCAGGGCGTAGCGGTCGTCGCGATGGATGACGATGATGGTGATCGTGCCGATCGTAAGCTTCGACGGCTTGTCAGCATCGTCGGCCAATAGAGCCTGCTCTTTCGCCGGTTGACCATCAAGGAGAAGATCCTTCGGAAAACCTTCGGCGGGAGGCAGCAAACGCAGCGTTCCTTTTTCCAGCCGCACCATGCCAGCGTGGAGCGGAATCCTGCCAGGGATCTGGACGCGGCAATCTTCCGCCGAGCCGAAACTGTTGTCGCCATCTTGCAGCCAACCGAGAGCGACCAGAGAAAGCCAGCCTTCCGGAGCTTGTAAGTTAGCGGCTCGCTGCGCGCGCCAGGCGAGCAGATCGTGCTGCCACGCGGCTCGATCGTCCCGGGCTTTATCGCCTGCACCCGCGGGTAGGGACTGCGAAAGCAGCGCGACCGCCACGAGCAAGGCGGCCAGCAGAAATTTTCTCTTCATTTAAAAGTCTCCGTCTTGTGAAGTCCGAGACATCGTCAGAAAGATCATACTGCGCCCCGCAGTCGCCTTCGCCCAAATTGTTCATTTGCTAACTTCCCGCAACCGCATTATGTTTTTCGAGGAGAGAAACTAATGTCCAGGCGGCAGTCGCTTCTATCGTTCACCCTGTGGTTGACGCTGTTGCACTCGCTATTGGCGGCGGCTCAAACCCAGCCGGTCGATGGGGCAGGCCATCAGTGGTGGCAAAACGCCGTCTTTTACGAAATCTATCCGCGCAGTTTTGCGGACAGCAACAACGACGGCGTCGGCGACCTCAACGGCATCAGCTCTAAGATGGGTTACCTGCGCGACCTGGGCGTCGACGCCATTTGGATCACGCCCTGCTATCCCTCGCCTCAGGTCGATTTCGGCTACGACATTTCCGATTACGAAAACATCGATCCCATGTATGGCACGCTCACCGATTTCGATCACATGGTGGCGGACGGCAAGAAAAACGATGTCCGCATCATTATGGATTTCGTGCCGAACCACACCTCGGACCAGCATCCGTGGTTTTTGGATTCGAAATCATCGCGTACCTCGGCGCATCGCGATTGGTATATCTGGCGAGATGGGAAAGAGCCCGACCAGCCTCCCAACAATTGGATTTCGCTTTTCGGCGGCTCGGCGTGGAGGTTCGATCCCACCACCAATCAATACTATTATCACTTTTTCTATGCGCAGCAGCCTGACCTGAACTGGCGCAATCCGGCGGTTGAAACGACGATGCTCGATACCATGGGCTGGTGGTATAAGCGCGGGGTCGCTGGATTTCGCCTGGACGCTGTTGACACTCTGTTTGAAGATCCTGCACTGCATAACAATCCCGTGCTACCGGGAAAGAACGCGCAGGGCGATCCCAACATGGAGAACAAGTACAACACGAATTTTCCTGAGGTGCACACCGAGTTGCAGAAGATGCGCAAAGTGGCGGACGAATCCGGAGCCGTGCTGATCGGCGAGACCTGGACCTCGACAGCCGCCGAACTCGATCGCTATTACGGCCAGAACGGCAACGAACTTCAGATGCCGATGGATTTCATGTTCATGATGGTCGATAAGCCTTCGCCGCGCGAATACCGGCGCCAGATTGCTGCGGTGGAGAGCGCGCACGGCTGGCCGGTTTTCGTCATCAACAATCATGATCGGGAACGGTCCTACAATCGTTATGGCGATGGCAAGCACAATGATGAGATCGCGAAGCTGATGGCGGCTTTTTATCTGACGCTGCGCGGGACGCCCATCATGTATTACGGCGAGGAAATTGGAATGCGAAATAATGATCCGAAGCGCAGCGAAGATGTGAAGGACCCGATCGGGCGCACGGGATGGCCGAAGGAAAAAGGCCGTGACGGCGAGCGTACGCCAATGCAATGGAATAGCGAGCCAAACGCTGGGTTCAGCACGGTTAAGCCCTGGCTGCCGGTGCCGGCGAGCTATCGCACGCACAATGTGGAGACGGAGTCGAATGATCCCAATTCGATTCTCAATCTCTATAAAAAAGTGCTTGCTCTACGCCACACGAGCGAAGCACTGCTCGACGGCAGTTACACCGCGCTCAATGAAAACGATGCGCATGTGATGTCTTATCTGCGCAGCTATAAAGGGAAAGCAGTGCTGGTCGTGCTGAACATGTCAGCGGCTCCGCGAAGGCCGGCGTTCGATCTTTCAAAGCAGGGATTTGACGGAGCCGGGCTCAATGCACTGATCGCATCCGGAGCATCCGTCCGAGGCAATCGGGTTACTCTAGAGCCTTACGGAGTGATGATTGCCGAAGTGCAGCGCTGAGCTCGCTACTTCAATGTATCGCTGCGGTAGAGCTGCCCCAATTGCGTTCTGTAGGTAAACGCCATCCACCGGCCATCCGGCGTAATCGCGGTGGGAGTGATCATAGGCCTCAAACCCACCTGCTCTGTCGGGGCGACCACTCGCCACAGTTCCCGCTTGCCTGATTCAACGTCGACCTTATTAATGTTGAGACCGGTCGGGGTGATGGTCTGCGTGAAAACGTGCTTCGAGTCTTCCCCCCAGGCAACGGGAAATTCTCCGGGCTGAATGCCCGGGATTGGCTTGGTCTTTCCGTCGGCGAGAGACAAAACCACCCACGCGCCATTCTGCGTGGTTGAAAGAAAACGCCCGTCCGGCGAGACCGTCGACCAGTCCGCCACGGCGGGCATCACCGGTTTCGGCGCCGAACCGTTCCCATCGGTGACGTACAAGGCCGCGGGCTGTCCGCCCTGGCTGGCGTTCAACAGAATATGTTGGCCATCCGGAAACCACAGCGCCCAGCGCAACTGAAAACCATCCCAGTGCAGCACGCGCGCCTGCCCCGGGCCCACCGGAACTATCTGTAAGCGCCCTGTCGCATCGCTCGGCATCATGATCAGCGCCAATTTTCCGTCGGGAGAAATATCGGTGCCGAATCCGCCCCCTCCGATGCGAACTGCGGGGGAGCCATCTGTCTTGCGTACGTAGACCGAGTAGTCGTTGCCTCCCTGTTCGGATAGATCGCTGAACAACATTTCACTTCCATCGCGCGATAATCTGGGACCGTAACTGTAGGAGAGCCAGCTCAGCTCGCGTTCGCTGGTGTTTGGACCGTGCTCGACCACGGCCATCGAGGCGCGCGTTTCTTCGGTCGAAACCAGCACGCGACCTGACTGCGCGATGTCGAGGATGCGCGTCGGGGCGGTGCCGCAATACAGTAGTCTCTCCTTCGCAGACAAGCTGACCGCGTGGATGCAATATTGCTCGCCCGATGCCGCGGCGGAGAACCAGACTTCTTTCCCCGATGGCGCCCACGCCAAGCCTTCCAGAGATTCCCATCCGGTCGATAAGATTTGGACGTGGCCGTCGCGATCGACGAGGATTACATCGCCTCGATCGTCGGTATTTGGCGGATGCCGAAACAGCGCCACATGCTTTCCATCCGGCGAAACTCTTGGATCGCTCATCCAGTTCTCGCCGTCGAGCAGCACCTTGCCCGTGGGATACTGCAATCGCCAGCGATTGCCGGTGCGATCAATCACGGCTAGGTCGTTGCCATCTGGCGACCAATCCGCGTCGTAGACATGTTCGAGCAACTCGCGGGGCGCGCTGCCTCCGAGCGGAGACACGGCGAGCGTGCCACTCCACTGATAGTGGGCCAAATATTGCGGGCGCACTAGAACTGCCATCTGACCCTGCCGCGAGATCGAGAGCACGGACGCCCCGCCCAATCCCGCCGGCGTGGATTCGGGATAGTCTTCGCGAATGTTGTAGCTGTCGGGTGCGCCACCGCTGAAGCGTGCGCTATAGAGGACGGTCTTTCCATCCGGCGTAAAACGCCCGCGAATCACTTCGCCGCGGCGGAACGACACGCGCTCAAAAGTTGGCGGCGACGGGGGAGCGGGGCGCAGGAACCATGTGATTGCAGCCCCGATCGCAATTCCGACGACGGCAGCTACCGCGACAAAGCCGCGCCAGCGCGGCCTTTCGGCGCCAACGGTAATCGCGGCGTTGGCGGCAGTTTTCGAGGTCGTGCCCGTCAAGGCTTCCAGAGCGAAGGCCAGATCCTTCGCGGATTGAAAGCGCTGCTCGGGCTGCTTCTCGAGACAACGCCGGACAATGCGCTCCAGGCCCGGCGAGATGGGCTGATCCATCTCGCTCAGTTCGGGCGGCTCTTCCTTCAAGATCGCCGTCATCGTCTCGGCAGCCGTGTCGCGACGGAAGGCGCGTTTGCCGGAAAGCATTTCATAGAGCACCGCGCCAAAAGCAAAAATGTCTGTGCGCGAATCGATGGCCGCGCCGCGCACTTGCTCGGGCGCCATATATCCCGCCGTGCCCATGACCATACCGGCTTCGGTTGGAGAACTGGTGAGGGTCAGGCCGTCGGATTCGGCTGATTCATTTTTTGCTCCGCGAGCCGGCGCGAATTTGGCCAAACCAAAATCTAAGATCTTCACCCGCCCATCACGCGTAATAAAAACGTTCTCCGGCTTCAAGTCGCGATGGATGATGCTCTTGTCATGAGCCGCGGCTAGTCCTTGCGCGATCTGCACCGCATAATCGGAGGCCTTGCGCGGCGGCAGCGGACCGTGGTCAAGTTCGGCCCGCAAACTGCTGCCCTCTAAAAGTTCAGAGACGATGAAGGGTGAGCCGTCTTGTTCGCCGATATCATGAATGGCGAGGATGTTCGGATGACTGAGCGCCGCGACCGAACGTGCCTCTTGCTCGAAGCGCCGCAGGCGATCGGCATCGCGCGAAAAAGATTCTGGCAGCACCTTGAGCGCAACTTCGCGACCGAGCCGCGTATCGCGCGCGCGATAGATTTCTCCCATTCCACCGGCGCCGATGGGCGCGATGATCTCGTAAGGACCAAGTTTTGTGCCAGAGGCGAGTGACATCGTTGGCGGTCATTATAGAGGAAGCTCCCGCATCGCAATATGGCACTCGACCGGAAAGAGCCGGCTTCCGTGCGCCAGCCGTCATACCAAAAAAAGATGGCGTCCGTTCCTTGGCGGGGCTATACTTCGCGGTTGAGCGGGTGCGGACACCCTTATCTGTCCGGGATATTTCGAAACGCGCGCCGTAATCTGGCTCCCCCCCTCGCGCCCATCGGTTTCCCTCGCTGTAATCGGCCCTCGACTGTTGCTCGCAGAAGGTCAGCCATGACTCGTCGCTTCGCCCGAAAATTCTGGACTCTGATTGTCATCTCTATCGCCACCGTCACCTCCTTAGCGCAAGTCAACACCGTCGCGCGGACATCTCCGCAGGCTTTCACCGTCGCGTCGACGCAGGCTGACGCCGCCAACGCCGCTTTCGATCGCGCCCGCGATAAGAATCCCGCCGTTGTTCCAACTGGCGTTGGAAATCCGCTGATGCTGCCGGGCGTGCTTTATGACTCCGGCGGCGCCCAGGCGTCGTCGGTGGTAGTCGCCGATGTGAACGGAGACGGCATACCCGACCTCCTGGTGTCTAATTTTTGCGTCAGCCCGAGCAGTTGCATCAACGGCACGATTGGCGTGTTGTTGGGCAACGGCGATGGAACTTTCCAGGCGGCGGTACCTTACGATTCGGGCGGATATCTTGCCACGGCATTGGCCGTAGGCGATGTCAATGGAGACGGCAAGCCCGACCTGATCGTGGTGAACCAGTATGGAAATACCAAATTCGCCGACGGGACAATCGGAGTGCTACTCGGCAACGGAGATGGAACGTTTCAGCCAGCGGTCACTTACAGCACGGACGGATTCTCCGCGACCGCGGTCGCGGTTGCCGATCTCAACGGAGACGGAAAACTCGACGTCGTCGTAACCAATTGCGATGTCGGCACCGGAAACGGCTCCTGCTATACCGGCGACGGAGTTGTGAGTGTATTGCTGGGCAACGGAGATGGCACCTTCCAGACAGCAGCGACTTATGAGCTTGGCCAGATATTAGGCACCGCGGGAGCTGACGGAATCGCGATCGCGGATATAAACGGCGACGGTATTCCCGACCTGGTGATTGCGACGGGCTCCGCTGATTCGGAAGACCCTGGCGAACTTGTCATCATGTTGGGCAAAGGCAATGGCACGTTCTCCATTCAGAATACTTACCAGGTTGGACTGCATTCCCCGGCCTCGGCGCCGCTGGTTGCGGATGCAAATGGCGACGGCATCAACGACCTCCTGGCGGCTTCCGACCTCGGAGTCAGCGTGCTCTACGGCTACAACGGATCCTTCCGTCCCGCAGTAAATTTTGGCTTGAGCAACTCGATAGCGGGCTCGGTGGCGGTGGCCGATGTCAACGGAGACGGCATCCCGGATCTGGTCGCAGGGACGAGCGAAGGCCCTGCTGTTCTATTCGGCCTTGGCAATGAGCACTTCCAAACAGCTTTGATCTATTCCGCCGGCCTGAATGGATCTTTTGTCGCCGCCGTCGCGGATTTGAATAATGACGGCAAGCCTGATGTGGTTGCCCTGAGCGGTGAGAACAATGGCGACGGCGCGGTCGGCGTGCTGCTCAATAATCGGCAAGGCCCTCCTTATATTGCGACGACAACCGCGTTGGCTTCGAGCGCGAATCCCGCAGTGCGTAAAGAGATGATTACCTATACGGCGACCGTGACAAGCCAAACGGGTGGAGCAGTCTCAGGATCGGTCACCTTTCAGGAAGTTTTCGTGGTCGATGGTCAATACGCTCCTCAGACCATCGCCGTCGAACCTCTGACCAATAACCAGGCATCATGCTCGGTTTCTTACACCAAGGCCGGTTGGCACTTAATCATCGCCGCGTACTCAGGCGACGCTGCCAACAACTACAGCACTTCTTCTGAATTGTACGAATATGCCGGAGCAGTGCCGGTTGGTAGCCGCACCCGTGTCAGTTCATCGGAGTCGCATTCTGTCTACGGTCAGGCCGTGACGTTCGCAGCCAAAGTGACGTGGGCTGGAGGAACGGTTCCGAATGGCGAATCGGTGACGTTCTATAACGGCACGAATCCGATTGGGACCGGCAAGACCTCTGGCGGCATCGCCACCTTCACGACCTCGCTGCTGCCCGCCGGGAAGCTCACAATCGGCGCTTCTTACTCCGGCGATTCGAATTTCAAGCCGAGCCAGGGAAAGATCACGCAAATCGTATCGGCCCCGCCGGTTCCGTCGAAGACCGTTCTAGCGACATCGGGATCGCCTTCCGTAGTCGGACAGCCCGTGACCTTTACCGCAACCGTGACTTCAGAAGACGGAACGATTCCGAACGGCGAACTAGTGACCTTCTACGACGGCGTCGCTGAAATTGGCACCGGCACGACGACGGGCGGGGTTGCGACATTTACAACTTCGTCGTTGACGGCGAAGACGCACACCATCAAGTCCACTTACGCCGGCGACGGAACGTTTAAGTCAAGTACCGGGAAAGTGACGCAAATGGTGAATCAGTAGATAAGGCGCGCTTCCGGCATCCTGGAAAGCGCGCGCAAGACGAAAGAGTATAGGGGCCTGCTGCAGCCATCAAGGAGATCAGCCATGACTTGTCACTTCGTCCGTAGATTTCAAACTTTCGGTGTCGCCATCCGGCTCGTCGCAACCCTCGGAATCCTCACACTACTGGCCGTGCCTGCCCTGGCGCAGAATCCTGTGCCTTTCGTTTCTCAGCCGCTGGTTCCTGACGCTGTTGCGCCCGGGGGCGGCGCCTTCACGCTGACTGTAAATGGCACAGGTTTTGTCTCCGCCTCAGTGGTGAATTGGAACGGCAGCCCACGCGCCACGATCTTTGTGAGCAACTCCCAGCTGACTGCAAAGGTCCTCGCTTCTGACGTTGCCTCGCCGTCCAGCGCAGCGGTCACGGTGTTCAGCCCCGGTCCAGGCGGCGGAAGATCCATTCCTATTTTTTTCCCGATCGCCGAGCCCGAGACCTCCGTCCCTTTCCAGAAAACGGACATTGCGTCGCCAGGCGAGAACGTCGAAATCGCAACGGCGGACTTCAATGGAGACGGCATTCTCGATCTTGTCGCTGGTGAATATTATGACAGCGTAGCGGCCATCCTTCTGGGTAATGGCGATGGCACCTTTCGCGAGGCGGGAACTTATTCTGCCTGCTACGCCCACGGGGTAGCGGTTGGCGATTTTAACGGAGATGGGATCATGGACATCGCCGTTTCGAACGCCGGATGCGCGACGGTTACGGTTCTGCTGGGGAACGGCGACGGTACATTTACGCGGTCGGGCGTTTTCAACACGGCATCAGGCGCGGGGGATCCTCCCTACTCGGTCGCGGTCGGGGATTTCAACGGCGACGGGAAGCTGGACTTAGCCCTAGCAGGTGACCAGAGCAACGAGATATCGATATTGATTGGCAACGGCGATGGAACCTTCCAACCGCACGTTGACTATGCTACTAGCAGCACAGCCTGGAAAGTGGTGACGGGAGACTTCAATCGCGATGGCCACCTTGATGTAGCGGTCGCTGGCGCTGACGGGGTTTATGTTCTGCTGGGAAACGGCGACGGTACCTTCCTGCCGGCAGTGCTTTACCCATTCTCCCCAGGCGCCAGTAGCCCGTACATGCTTACAGCCGACGTGAATGGGGATGGCATACTCGACTTCGTCGTCCCGGACAACGCTGGCACGGTCGCTGTGATGTTGGGGAATGGCGACGGTACGTTCAAGGCACCGGTCACGTATCCCACCGGCGGCTATTCGGTGGCAGTGGCGGCGGCAGATTTTCGCGGAACTGGTGTTCTCGACCTGGCTATCACGAACTATTATGATTCGACCATCTCGTATCTTCCGGGCAACGGCGATGGCACCTTCGGATCCTATGTCAACTATCCGGCGGATTACGGAGCGCGTGGCATCGCGGTGGGAGATTTCAACCGGGATGGTCGTCTCGATTTAGCGGTGGGCAACCAGTTCGTTAGTTCTGTATCGGTCTTCCTGCAGGCACCTGGGGGCGGTGGGACCCCAACTTCGACCGCGCTCATGTCCTCACTGAACCCGTCAAACTACGGGCAGTCAGTTAGTTTCACAGCCACGGTGACCTCCACTTCAGGAACACCCACCGGAACGGTGATCTTCTACGACGGTTCAACCACACTCGGCAGCGCGACCTTGGTGAGCGGGAGCGCATCGATCTCCACGTCATCGCTGTCGGCCGGCTCGCACTCGATCACTGCTGCATATCAAGGCTCGGGCAGCTTTGCGCCCAGCACATCGCCGGTGCTCACTCAGGTGGTGAATGGAACATCCATCGCCACCGCGACTTTGCTCACGACCTCCAAGAATCCGGGCGTCTATCAACAGCCGGTGACCTTTACCGCGATCGTAACCTCGGCTTCAGGAACGCCCACGGGCACCGTCGTGTTCATTGAAGACGGCAAACATGCGCTGGCCAGCGCGACGCTCGTGAATGGAACCGCCTCGTTCACTACGTCTTCGCTGAAGAGAGGCAAGTACGCCATGACGGCCGCGTATCTGGGCTCGGGCAATTTCCAGCCGAGCACGTCGCCGGTGCTGGAGGAGTGGATCAACCTGAGCGGCCTCTTCCAATCGCACACCGTCTTGCGGGGATCTGGCTCGCCGTCGTTGGTGGGGCAGCCTGTGACCTTCACTGCGTATGTCACTTCGAAGTACGGCGAAATTCCCGACGGCGATGTGGTGGATTTCTACACCGGCGACGACGGAGGGATCGGCACGGCAACTACGCACAACGGTCAGGCCAGCATTACGACTTCCAGCCTGCGCGCCGGCGTGCTCACGATTTTTGCGTACTACGAGGGAGACGACGATTTCAATACCAGCTTTACCTCTCAGAAACAGAGAGTAGATAAAGACCCAACCACGACAAGCATCACCGCCAGTCCGAACCCCGCCGTCTATGGGCAAGCGGTCACTTACACGGCAACGGTTACATCCTCATATGGCACTCCGACGGGGAGCGTGCGTATCAGCGACATTGGTCTGGTGCCCTTGGTCAACGGAGTGGCCACGATCACGAAGAACCTTGTGCGAACTGGTACACACGAGATCACTGCGGCTTACCAAAGCGACAGCGACTTCGCTCGGAGTACATCCCCGGTTTACAAAGAGGTCGTGACTCCGGCTCCGACCACAACCGTGCTCATGTCATCGGCCAATCCGTCGTCGCTGGGTCAAACCGTAACCTTCACGGCGACGGTGACGTCTTCGGCGGGAGTAAACCCGTTCGGCACCGTGACCTTCTCCGCCGGGGGAACAACGCTCGGAACGGTTGCACTGAGCGACACAGTGGCAAGTATTTCGACGGCCTCTTTGCCGGCGGGCTCGACGCTTATCACCGCGACTTACAACGGTGCCGATAGTTTCACCGGAAGCTCGGCTTCGCTGACGCAGGTGGTGCAGTAGGGGTTTAGCTTGAGGTTGACTGGGGGTGAAGGTCGCCAGTCTTCCGAGCGGTCGCGACAAATTATTGAAGGCGCGGGCCGGAATCGAACCGGCGTGTAAAGGTTTTGCAGACCTTGAGGTACTCTAGCGCGCTTGTTTTCTGTATCCGTCGCCGACCGCTGCTGTCTTTTGTCTTAATTTTGTCGTACTCGCCCAGCACGGGTCGACCAAGAACCTTGGCGGCACGTCGCGCGCTCCTCTAACTACCTTCTGCAGACCTTGATCCGCGGGTCGACCGATAACCAAGTACTGAACCCTCAACGTGTTCGCGCCGGTGGCTCATCCCCGCGCCACCCCCGCCGGCAACAGCCTTGTAAGCACGTTAGCGATCATAAAAGGCTGGTGCGCTCCCGCACTTCCGACCAATGTGTACGACCGCTCAAACCCGTTCGGCCCCAGGATCTTCATTTCCCAGCCGTCGTTTTCGCGAGAGCCGACGATCGACACGCGCCAATCTTCCCTGCCTGTCACCCAGAGCGTGCTCCACCAGTGCCCGAACTTCAGCGCCGGCGCCAGGATCACCTGTGTTGAGCGAGTGAGACAGCCATTCAGTCTATTTTACTGGTGAACGGTTTCGCGATCCTTCAGCCTCCAACACCTCCAACAGCCACCGTTGGATGGGGCTCGATCATCGTGGCAACCTCGGCCACTTGCACAGTATGCTTTTAGCGGGAGAAACAATGAACTACGTCAATCTTGGCAAAACCGGCCTCAAGGTTTCCCGCATCTGTCTCGGCTGCATGAGCTATGGCGCGCCTGCCACCGGCAAGCTTAAGCCTGGCAGCCATGCCTGGGCTCTGAACGAAGACGAGAGCCGGCCCTTCTTTCGTCAGGCGCTTGATCTCGGGATCAACTTCTTCGACACGGCTAATGTTTATTCAGGAGGTGCCAGCGAGGAGGTGCTCGGGCGTTTCTTGAAGGCGAACACACGCCGCGAAGCCGTTGTCATTGCCACCAAGGTGCACGGCGCAATGCGCGACGAGCCCAATGGCCACGGTCTCTCGCGCAAGGCCATCTTTTACGAACTCGACCAGAGCCTTCGGCGTCTGCAGACAGACTTTGTGGATCTGTATCAAATTCACCGCTGGGATTATGAAACACCGATCGAAGAAACTCTGGAGGCGCTGCACGATGTGGTGAAATCCGGCAAGGTGCGTTACATCGGCGCCTCATCCATGTACGCGTGGCAGTTCACAAAAGCTCTCCATCTTGCCGACCTTCACGGATGGACCCGTTTCGTTTCCATGCAGAATCATTACAACCTGCTTTATCGCGAAGAGGAGCGTGAGATGATCCCCCTTTGCCAGTCCGAGGGTGTCGGTATCATTCCCTGGAGCCCGCTGGCGCGCGGTCGCCTTGCTCGTCCGTGGCAAAGTGAACATACAAAACGCTACGAAACCGACCAGTTCGGAAAGACCCTGTACTCGCAATCTGAAGGGGCTGACCGTAAAGTTGTCGACCGCCTGGGTCAGCTAGCGGAACAACGGGGCGGTGCCCGCGCGCAGCTTGCTCTCGCATGGCTGCTCAGTAAGCCGGTCATCGCATCGCCCATTGTTGGCGCAACCAAGCCGCATCATCTTCAGGATGCGGTGGCCGCGCTTTCGCTCCGACTGACGCCGGAGGAGATTGCTTCTCTCGAGGAGCCGTACGTGCCGCACCCTGTCCTGGGCTTCAGTTGAGTCAAAGTCCAAATTCGCGGGAAAAAAGGAGAGGCCGAGGCCGGGCGGAAAGTGTGCGAAAACGCTAAAACTGGAGGCTTCCTATACAGTTCCATTGACTGACCCTTTGGCAGACTGTACAGTTCAGATAAATGAAATGGAGAGTTTATGTCTACCACCCCCACAACTCCCGGCAAGAATGGCACCATCGTGGTTTCCGCCCTGCGTGCCCGCGCGAATTTCGGGAAGCTGCTGAATCGTGTGGAAGATGAGCGCCGGTCGCTCATCATTGAAAAGCGCGGCACACCCAGAGCGGTGCTCCTCAGTATCCGCGATTATGTGAAGTTGGCGGCCCCGGAACCCGAGGTTTTAAGGATTCTCGGTGAAGAGTCAGTGAAGAAGGGGACCAATACCCTCACGTCACGCCAGATCGACCAGATCATCAAGGCAACCAGAGCGCAAAAGAAAAAGCACTGATGCTTCCGCTTCGTCTGGTCATTGATACCAACGTGCTGATTTCAGCGGCCCTCAAGCCAGAGGGCCTCCAGCGCACTGCGCTTATCCTGGCCGTTACCAAGCCCGCCCTTTTCTACGTGTCGCATCCCATTTTGAAAGAGTATGCGGATGTGCTCTCGCGTCCAGAGTTGGCTATTCGCAAAGGGATTCGCCAGCAACTACTTCAGCTCATCAAAAAACATAGCCATATTGTGAAGCCCTCCCGCCGTCTTGAAGTCTGCACTGACCCTGATGACAATGTGTTTCTCGAATGCGCCGATGCTGCGCGAGCTGACTACCTGATTACCGGTAATCAGAAGCATTTTCCGAGATTCTGGAAGAACACCAAGATCATAACGACACGGGAGTTTATCAGCCTGTCCGCCCCGCACCTGATCAAATAGCAAAATCCTGCATAGAATGCAGTAGTATTACTCTTCCCCTGTTCAGGTGCCCGTCAGTGTGGAGAATTAAGGAGTGAGCCTGCATCCCAGCCCTTGACTCTTCCTAATCAACCGACCATACCGCTCTCTTCTGCGCGAGCTTCCACTCTGACTGTCGGAGTGTCTCTACTCACTACTGTCCGCTTCCATCCCGCCCTGACTTCCATAAATCATCCCCTCCTTATCGTCCTTTTACAGCTATCCGAACTCCGCCCGACCCGCCTTACATCCCCATACAACCCACCTGCTCGACGAACAAATCGCGAATCGCCCATGCAAAATCCATAGCTCCCCGCGTCCGCCGTGCCAGCGGCTTCGTCCAAATCCCCCTATCGCAAGTGCCCCGGCGGGAAACACTTCGACTTCCCGCCGCTGCTCGGCGCCGGCGCACTTGTCGATAGGGGACTAAAATTTTGCGACAGCTGAAAGCATCGATTACCAATGGCGACGCTAACCTCGAGGGGTGCTGCTTCGTCTATCCGTGTGTCGCTCGTTGGGCCTCCCCCCATTTGGAGACCACATGTACCTACGAAACAGAGCTCTCACGCTTGTGATCGCTGCCCATTTCATGGTCACGACGTTTCATGCCAGGTCAAATGGATATCAGGAAATATTTCCCCAGAGAGTCCAGGTCAACCAAGGGAACGCTGGCAATGCCGCCCCCGCCCTGGGACACGCATATCGCGACTCCCTCGCTTCTGGTGGCAGAGGTCCGGAAATGATTGTTCTCCCGGGTGGCAAGTTCGCTATGGGCAGCCCGAAAGACGAAGCTGGTCGCGAAGAGAATGAGGGTCCGCTTCACGACGTCAGCGTGCGCAGCTTCGCGTTAGGGAAGTATCCCGTTACGCGAGGCGATTTTGCCAGATTCGCAGCTGCAACCGGCTACAAAACCGATGCCGAGAAGGACACTCCCGTCCCCTTCCAGCCCGCCGAATTGGGCACCCCGGTCGCCTGTTTTGCCTATAAGGGAGGTCAGAACTACGGCTGGAAAGCCGGTAGCAGTTGGCGCGATCCGGGCTACAAGCAGCAGAACAATGAGCCGGTGGCATGTCTGAGCTGGAATGATGCTTGGGCCTATGTCAGTTGGCTTTCGCACGAGACAGGAAAACCCTATCGCTTGCCGACTGCCGCGGAGATGGAATACGCGATCCGGGCCGGCTCGTCTACCCCGTATCCCTGGGGTTCGGCCGCCGAAGTTGTTTGTCAATACGGAAACGTCCGCGATGTAACAGCCAACGCGCGCTTTCCACAATGGAAAAAAGGCGTCGCTTGCAACGATGGAGCTCTGTTCACCTCGGCCGTGGGTCGCTATCATGGCAACGCTTTTGGTCTGTTCGATACCGTCGGTAACGTGGAGGTGTGGACTCAGGACTGCGGCGTCGAGAACTACGATTCGGCCCCGTCGGACGGTAGCGCCCAACAGTCTCCAGGCTGCGAGCGGCACACACTTCGCGGCTCTTCGTGGAACTTTTCACCCACCAGCTTTCGCTCTGCTCATCGTGAGAATCCTCCAGCGGCGGGCCGCAGCTTCGACACTGGACTGCGAGTGGCTGAGGATGTCCCGAACACCCAGAACAGGGCCGTTGCGCTGGCTTTGCGGCGCTAAACTTGGCCAAACATCTTAAGAAACAAACGGCGCAAAGTTGCGCGAACGCTGTTTACAATAGTTGGCAATTTTTTTTCCATGGGCTCTGGAGGATAATTTCCGGCAACGCCCTATGCGTCCACACAGTTCCATCAAAGTCATCCTTCTGATCTTCGTGCCCTGTGGCATTGTTGATTTTGTGTTCGGATACGTCAACGGATGCTCCATGTTGGCAGGCATCGTTTGGGTGGTGCTCGGTGTTTTTGGCACCGCCGCGTGGATGTTCTTCTTTCGCCCGTGGAAGGGTTGAGCAGTGAATTCGGGAAGCCTTCCGACTTGTACTGGTTCTGAGTGTAGACGCCCGGTTTCGACAGTTGAGAACGGCGTGTCTCTCGATTATTCTTTGCGCGGATCAAACGGAGGGGATCTGCCATGGTGTTCAGACTTGTCGCGGTCGTAGCTCTAGTCGTCCTTGCCATTCTAGTGATTGCCGCCTTCCGATCCGGGACTATCCAGATTCTGCGTTCTCGAAGTATCCAAGCGCCACCAGATAAAGTCTTCGCATTGATTGATGATTTCCACAATTGGAAGCAGTGGGCACCGCAGGACGTGGAAGACCCAGCGATGAAGAGAACGTTCAGCGGATCCGAACATGGCCTCGGCGCTGCATCTGAGTGGAGCGGTTCAGGAAACTCCGGCAAAGGAAGGATGTCGATCGTGGAATCGGAACCGCCGAAAAAAATCGTGATAAAAGTCGATTTCGTGAAACCGTTTGAAGCACACAACGTGAACGAATTCACACTTGAGTCTGTCGGCGCTCCAACGTTGGTGACCTGGAAGATGCACGGCACGAACGCATATTTCATGAAAGTTATGGGTCTCTTCGTGAACATGGACAAAATGATGGGAAAGCACTTCGAGCGTGGACTGGACAACTTGAAAATCGTCTGTGAGAAACAAACCGGCTATCCGAGTCAATGAGTAACAGTGTAACCATCTGATTTCGCCAGCTATCAACATCCTCTCTATCCGAAAGGAACGGGGAAGACATTTCGGAAGCGTTGTTATCATCGTCCTCATCCGAAAGAAGCCGGGGAATGCAAGGTTCGTGAGTGCGACCATTTCCGGGGCGTTTGCGTCGGAGAGGCGAATGATCTCGACTGTCGGATCGCTCGGAATGACCTTTTCCGGTAGGACCATCTGGAGTGTTTCCAGCGTTGCTTCGAGGGAGAGTCCCGCCACGTTTGGATAACTATTCCCGACGAGCCAAACGGGATCACCCGGTACAAGTAGCGATTGAAGTTGTTCCAGAGGAGCGGCGCATGCGACCGCGACCGCCGCGAAAGGAGCAATGTCGGCAGGATAGCGGCATGCATCGCCCGCCGACACAGCGAGATGGCGATGCTTTGTTTGGAGAGCATTCCACGCCGGATTTGCGAAGAGGTTTACCGGCAGATCGTTCATTTCCCATAATCGCGAAATAGTTTGTCCGCTTTTTGTCCGCCCCGAGGCCAAATCGGCCCGATTTAGGCGGTTTGAGCCCCAATGGCACCAGAGATAGATTCTTGGGTTAAACACATGCAGGACAGTGAATTACAATGAAAACACTGGAGGCGCGGGCCGGAATCGAACCGGCGTCTAAAGGTTTTGCAGACCTCTCCCTTACCACTTGGGTACCGCGCCCTCTTCTTGAGCAAAGAGTTTCAACGCTATCTCACTGTGCTGGCAACTGCTTACCCACTTTGACCTCAGACGATTTAGGCAAACTTGAGCAAAGAATGTTGCCGATTTCGTCTGCAACTCTACGATCATCTTCACCGATTGCGTGAGTATAGCCGAGTGTCGTCTCAGCCTTCTCATGCCCGAGGCGGTCCTGACGGACCCGCATCGGAGCATTCAGTCCGTCCATGATCGTTGCATTGCGATGGCGGAATGCATGTAAGCCCGCACGAGCTATCCCGAGACGCACGAGGATCGGGTGCAAGACTTGATCCACGATGTCCCGATTGTTATACGGGTTTCCTTCGCGAGTGCAAAAAAACAACTTCTCAGGGTTGTCTTTCCAGTGGTTGAGCACGTAGGATTTCAGATGTCGCGAAGCTGCGATGAGATTGCGAATGTCCGAACCCCTTTCTTCGACTTGGTGGTCTGCAATTCGCCTTTCCACACTGAGCGCCGAACTGCGAGCACGCGATGATCGAGATTCAAGTCTTCGACCTTCAACGCACACAATTCCCCGCCACGAATCCCGGTCTCAGCGCAAATCCAAAACATAGATTTGTATGGTTCGTTCGCTTCACAGATGATCTGTTTCATCTGATCCTCCGTGAACCATTTCTTATCCGGCAAGTTCATGGTCGGAAGCACAATTCCTTCGCAAATATCCTTCTCCGCGTAACCCCAAGCCTTTGCAGTGACCCATATCAGCTTCAAAGTGATAAATAGGTTGCGCACGGTCTTGGGTTTCACGCGGGCATTGCTAAGGAACTGCTGTAACATCTCGGTCGTGATCTGGTAAATCTGAAGTTGACCGAACTGGGGCATGAGCCATTTGTTTAGTGAAGAGTTCATGCCGGACTTCGTGCTCGTTTGTAGTTTGACATAATGTTCCGCTTCCAGCGTTCAGCAAGATCAGCGAACGGGATGACCTTCTGAGGCTGGTAGCTTAACGAATTGATACGCGAGAGACGGATATCCAATTCCCTCTGGGCAAGCCGCTTGGTGAAGTCCGCTTTTGTGCCGATGACTTCGGACTTGTGGACGCGAACGATCTTGTTGTCAGGACCAATCACGTCTTCCAGCCAACGCCCCACCCAGACTTGCACTTTCTTTCCACGCAGGAACAGATACCCTTTTTGATACCTTTTGCGAGCCAAGTTCCCTCCTAGAGAACCTTGACTCGATTGTCCCGGCCGATAGTCTACGTTGTTTTCGCAGGATTGCGGCGGCGAATTGTGCGGCAAAGAGACACTCCTCGGCCTGCGCCACAGCGGGAGGCGTTAAGGCTGAGGGGCAACAGGTACGACACAGCACCCTCGATGAATTTGGAATCTGTCGGGTTAGATTGCACCCGTAGCCATAAGATAGGCTTTTGTGGGTGCAGAGGAAACAAACGCAAATTCTGATTTCAGGAAAATCGAATTACATAGAGGCATACGCATTGCTCAGGCGGTGGCAAAATGAAAAACGAACCCAAGCGCAGACAGAGAACCACCATGGGAAACAGTGGATGGCCAGTACAACTTGCATTGTGCGAGTCGGCCATCCGCAAGCAGGATGAGTACGTCTTCCGTGGATCGCCGTGGTGGGTCGATACTTCGTCGAAGGCATTGCTGCACGGATGGAAAAAGACGGTGAGGTAGGTATACCGGCATTGGAATCCCTGTGCGAACAAAGCTGCCCCAGACGCGAACTTCTCTACATGCTGGGCATGTGCGAGAACCGAGGTGTCACCACTGCCTTGAAGATGACGGGCTATGACTCTTCGGAGCTTAAGCAAAAACTGCGCGACCTCCGGGAATGTGCGGATGCAGTTTGGCAAGTTAACAGCCATGCTGTGCCCTATGGCTGGGGTGGAACCGCATTTGGCATGTTCTTGGAAATTGCAGAAGTAAAAAGCGGAAAGCCCAGTACGCTTGCGAAATTCTTGGATTTGCCGAACCATCTCCTAGAATATGCTTCACTCGTCGAGCACTCGGCAAGATATCTCGGGGGCAAGTCGAACTTCTACCTCAGTCTAGCAAAGGCGCTGCTCGTGCGATTCGTCCACGACCACACAAATAAGAATCACGATAAAACAGTTGCAAACCTACTGTCAGTGATGCTAGGAACTAATTACGGCGAAGTCGATCATCGCATTTGGCGAAGTAATTACCATCGGCGGCACGCGCATTATCGTCCCGATCCGCCCGACTCTCCAGTTTTGCGAGCGAAGAAGACCTTGCTGGAATGCGAAGCAGCGGTTTTCTACAGGATGGACGTCGGCCACCCCGGTGAGCAATACCTGCGAAAGAACAGACTTACCATCTCGCGTTATTCCTGAATTTTTGTAATTGCATTTCCCCTGATCTAGGTTTTCCGTTTATATCCTTGCGTCTCCGATCCGGCTAAGCTCGGCTCAATGGAAAACTCAAACATCGGATGGATGCATCACACAGAAAATTTCTGGCTCGGCTGCGACAAAATCGCGCCCGAATGCGCGAAGTGCTACATCGGCCCCCCCCCTCAAAGAGGCTGGGGCGGGAGCCGTGGGGACAACTCTACCGTAGCAAGACGTGGGACAACCCGCTGAAATGGCAGCGGCAAGCTGAAGCTCAAGGCATCTGCTTTCGCGTCTTCACCAACTCCCTCTCAGACTTCTTTCACGCTGACGCAGATGGGTGGCGGGAAGAGGCATGGGATGTCATTCGCCGCACTCCAAACCTCATTTGGTTGATCCTTACCAAACGCCCGGAACTCATCCGGACACGGCTTCCCAAGGACTGGGGTGAGGGCTGGCCTAATGTTTGGCTTGGAGTCTCTTGTGGCTGCGAGCAGACGCTCAACAAAAGGGACACGCTCCGCAGAATTCCTGTTCACCCGATGGCCGTGCGCTTCCTAAGCGCGGAGCCCCTGCTGAGGACATCTCGGAGCAGATTGATCTAAGCGGTTTCGGTTGGTTGATCGTCGGCGGCGAGAGCGGAGGCGGCCCGGAATATCTCTGGGATTCCACGAAGGACTGGCGGGAGGAATTCAATACGCCGGGTCGCCGAACCATGCGCCTTGAATGGGCGCAAAGCCTGTTCGGCAAATCGCGTGCTGCGGGGATTCCGTTCTTCTTCAAGCAAGTCACAGCATTTCGATCTGGTACCGGGGAGAACGCGTTCGGGCAGTTGCATCAAGAATTTCCGTCGCCCCCACATTCGGTCTGGGCAGAAGCCAAAAACCTTAATCAGGCACGTGTCCACTTGCGTGTATTCGAAGGCGGCGCAGTCGTCCATTTGACGCTGGCTCATCTCTAGCTGCCGACAGGGATTTCGAGGGACCTTTGTCTGCTGGGCAGCTAGTGTTGCCGCTAAAAACAGAACCAAAGAAAGGAGCAGATTCTGCATTGTCCAGTGATAACTGTTGAAACCAGATGTGACTAACTGAGAGTTGCCGTCGCGTTGTTGGTGCGATGGAGATATTTCTCGACAATTGTCATTTCGAGTTTGCCGAGAAGACTGGAGATAATCCTCGCCACAAAGCTACCGAAGGTCTTTCCCATTGCTGCGCCAGTCCTTTGAGCGCAGGATGTACAGGGCTTGACCCACACTCGGCATTATCCTACTGCTCGCATCGCACAACCCGTCGGCGAATCGCAGCCTGATCGCCTTCACCGCATGGTCGAGCCTCGTTCACGCCGTAATCATGGCGGTGCAGGCATTCCAGAATGCGGGCGAACGCGGCCACCTGATGGGCGATATACCTGCGCTCATTATTGTTGGCGTTGCGTTGATCGCGCTCGCACCAGCGAAGCAATCGGCATAGCGGGCATCGGCGTCTGGTGCGTAAGGTCACCCTATGGAAAGACGCCGACCCTGACATTCCCACCCTGAAGCAAGCCAAAGGGGAGTATGCGAAGCTGCAATAGATGCAATCTGTCTCTGCCAAGCGCAATTGAACATTGCTAGGTGACCGTAAAGGTCAACGCTGTGCTGTCACCGCCGCTGTCGCAACCGAGGTCTCCGGAGAGGTTGGCAGGAGTGTGCACGACAATCTGGGCGGTACCGGGAGATGAAATCTGGGTCGTGGTAATCGTGGCCCCTAACTGGGTACTGCTCACGACTGTGGTAAGCAATGCCGCTCCGTTCCATAGCAGATACGAATTGGAATAAAAGTGCTGCCGTTCACTGTGAGCAGCAAGCCCTTCTCCACCTGAGTGAGGGTCGCGGGGTTCGGTTCGAGTGAAGTCAGCCCGGGCTTCGGTCGGGCAGTCCCGCAGAACGGGTTGAGCGCAGCGCAGCCGACGAAGAACATGATTCCGAGCAGCAGAGCAAACAGCGATTTTGGGATTTGATTGCGGGGCATTGTCAAGACACACCTCCCGGCTATCCGCCGATTCTTGGGATGAGGTTAAGAGGTTTCAAATCGACTCTTGATCGCCCATCAACCACACCTTCCACATTTAATGGGCGTGCCACATTTGTGCATTATGCAGTGACAGCGCTGGAGGGCAACGGTGTGTCGTCATGGTGTGCTCGTTCATTGCCCTTGCCGCCTGAACGCGGCATCTAGAGTTCTCGCCATTGAAGTCCATCGTGGTGACGGAGTGTTTACAAAGTCGGCACTTGAACTCGGCAAAGCCGTCCATCTTCTTGATTATGTAATGTCTCACGGGTTTAATTGTAGGCGATTATCCTTGGCATGACCCCGAACTAAAGTTCTCCCGGATCACTCCACCCTATGAAAATCGGAGCGGCGGTTGGGGCAGGCGGAAGTCGGCTGCGCATCCCTCGATTTCATGTCACGACGCGGGCAGTTAGCGTTGTGGCGGATTTATCGACAACTATCTTTTCAGATCGTCACCAACTTCGTGACCCAGCCCACGCCGTACGGCTGCAACGATTTGCAGATTGACAGGGAAACGACCGTAACACATGATCTGGCGCACATTTGGGCGCGATCTTCCTTTCCCCTACCGCCCGGAACCCTATCCTTAACGGGCTTTTTACCGTAGAAACTGGGCCCTACTCGAATCCATTTCGAAGCCCCGAGAGAACAAATCTAACGTGCCAGCTAATTATTTGAGCCAATTCGCAGAGGAATTTCGGTTTAGTAGATAGGAAAGCTCTGCTTTGAAGCGTAGCCAAGGGAGTAAAGAAAAATACTGGGAGGACGGGATGAAGAACTCGAAGACACGGTTGGCGATTCTGTTGCTTCTCACACTAGGTTTATTGGCCAGCGCTCACGCGCAGATCACTCCCATCGGTGATGCCTACACCAACACCGCCGATCCAACCACTAACTATGGCTCTAAGACGCTGCTCGATGTGGAGAGCGCTTCGCAGACTACTTACATTCAGTTTGATCTTTCCGTGATTCCCGCCGGATACACCAGCGCCGACATTACTAAGGCTTCGTTGAAGCTCTATGTCAGCGCGGTGACTAAGGCGGGCAGTTTCAATGTGGATTATGTCAACGGCACATGGTCAGAGAGCACGATTACCGCCAGCAACGCTCCGGCTCTCGGATCGACCATCGCCGCCAGCGTCTCGCTGACTACGACGGACAAGAACCAATACATCCTCATCGACATTACTCCCGCGCTGCAGGCGTGGCTAAGCGGAAGCCAGCCGAATGACGGCATAGCGCTCGTCGCCAATAGTCCGCTGAACGCCAGCTTTGACAGCAAAGAAAATACAACGACGAGCCATTCCTCCGAGTTAGACATTGTGTTTGCCGGAGGCGGCACGATCACCGGAGTTACAACGGCGAGCGGTAGCGGGCTTACTGGAGGCGGCACGAGCGGCACGCTCAACCTTGCGCTGACCAATGCCTGCGCGGCAAATCAGGTGCTGCAATGGAACGGCAGTTCGTGGGTATGCGCCGCCGTAGGCAACGGCACGATCACGGGCGTGACGGCAGGAACCGATCTCAGCGGCGGAGGCAGCAGCGGGAATGTCACATTGAACTTGAACACGGCCGCGACCAATGCCCTGTATGCACAACTCGCGGCCGCCAATACCTTCACCGGCAATCAGACGGTGGGCGGGAATTTGAGCGCGACGGGCGTGGTCACTGGGAGCGCCTATCAAATTGGAAGTAACCTCTTCGCCTTCGGCTCCTACGCAAACGCAAATGCCTTTCTCGGTTTTGCAGGAAATATGACCACGAGCGGCCAATACAACACTGCACTCGGGATCGCGGGCCTATCTAAAAATACCTCGGGGGGCAACAACACGGCCATCGGAGGCGTGGCACTCGCCAGCAACACTACAGGCGCTGCTAACACTGCCACTGGTGTCTCCGCCCTAGAATTCAACACGACTGGCGTATTCAACACAGCCAGCGGCGTCACAGCACTCACCAGCAATACTACGGGCAACTCCAATACTGCCACTGGCCTCTCGGCCCTGAACAAAAATATAACTGGCTCCAGCAACACCGGCATTGGAGCTGTGGCGCTCCAGTACAACACCACGGGAGGCAACAACACCGGAATCGGAGTTTATGCGCTCCAGTACAACACCACGGGCAGTTTCAATACGGCTCTGGGCTACTCGGCGGGTCCGAGTCCATCCAACATCAACAACGCTACTGCAATTGGGGCCAACGCACTCGTCGTGGCCAGCAACTCGCTGGTGCTGGGCAGCATCAACGGTGTGAACAGCGCGACCGCCGATACCAACGTCGGTATCGGTACGACCGCGCCTTCCAACCCCTTAACAGTCGTCGGCAACAGCACCTACATCCCCGTCGCTATTCAAAGCAACAGCACGTTTGGAACATGGATGACGCTTGGCAATACCAGCACCGGAGGCGCGACGTGGAATATTCTCTCCGCCGCGAGCGGGAATAGTGAGGGTGCGGGCAATCTGGCCTTCACTAACTTCAACTCAAACAGCACCATCTACATCCACTCCAATCTCCACGTGGATGGCACCATTTCCAAAGGCGGCGGCTCGTTCCAAATCGATCACCCACTCGATCCCGCGAACAAATACCTCTACCACTCTTTTGTCGAATCGCCCGACATGATGAATGTCTACAACGGAAACATTGTGACCAACCAACGCGGTGTCGCCATTGTGGTTTTGCCAGATTACTTCGAAGCTCTGAATCGAGACTTCCGCTATCAACTCACGGTGATGGGACAATTCGCGGAAGCCATCGTCGCGAAGAAGATCGGGCACAATCGTTTTGTCATCCGCACCAGCAAGCCGAACGTGGAGGTTTCATGGCAGGTAACCGGCATTCGCCACGACGCCTATGCTGACGCACATCGCATACCCACCGAGGAGATGAAACCACCCGACGAGCAGGGACGCTACCTGCATCCTGAACTATTCGGTGCACCTGCCGAACGGGCAATCGGCTACCTCGCACTCCCGGCACAAAAGAAGTCCACGACTGAATCCGAAAACGCTCAAGCGTCATCGCTGAAAGCGCCACGCGCTCCGCTGAAATAGACTTGACAACCAACAGAACGCACCGAAACGTTGCTTGGTTAGAGTGGTTTTTGTTTTTGGCTCAGGGCTGGGAGCGGTGATTTCCGTAAATAGCCTGTTGCGCTTATTCAGAATTGCAGACGCTTTGCTGCGTTTGCTGGTCTTGCGTTCATGCGCCTAACGATACCGCCCCGCGGCAGCCAAGGGCTCCAATGGCGACGGCTGGCACCGCATTCCCGTATGCGCCAACGAGTCGACGCGATTAAACACTTCCCCGCAGACCATGCACTCGCGCAGGCACATCGGGTTTGTGGCGAGGTCTCCATTGGTGAACATCATCCGTGCTCGCCCGATTTGAATACCCTCAAGTTTTGCCCTGCGCATGCCACTTTTCACGTGGCACTACGATGGTACCTGCTCGTGCTCCAATTTCTCCGTAAGCCTCAAGGGTGCGATGGAATGAACCTGAATTTTATGAAAGAGCAGTGAACGATGTGCTCGATTGTGGTTCGGGTTGTCTGGTTTGTAAAAGACAACCACAGCGTTTTCGTGGCGTCCCCCAAAAGAGCCGGTATATCCGCCGTAGCGATCCTCATTGCGATCAAAGAATTCATAGGTGAGTCGCTGGTATCCCAAACCGCTCTGCATCCAACTAATCGGGGCGAGGGTCGGGCGAGCGCCGCGAAGAACTCGACATTCATCAACCCATCCGAGACAGATAAGCAACACTATGGCACCAGCCATGCATGCGCCTTCTAGCGCGAGCAGGCCCCAGCCAGTTACCAACATGCGGTACGACGCCGCACCAGACCCAACGACGATCAGAGTGGCACCCGCGATTAGGGCGCAACCGACAAGCTCTGAAATATGTCGCGGGATCAAACTGCATGAAGCGACTTGGATGTAAGGCCGCAGCGGAAGGTCGGCTCCTGCAACCATGACCGAATAGGACTCAGAGCGCTCCGACTCTGTGCTCGGGATCGTAACGGTGAATCGAACTCGAAAGGGCGGGAACAAGGCAATGCCTGTCAACAGAGACAAGAGTGACGTTGCTCCGGTTATCAGGAATGCTGGAGCCAAGTTGTCGGTGACAGCGAATGCTCCGAATACGAGCACATATCCCACCACCGCGATACCGAACCTGCGTATGTCCACGGCAGCAACCTCATTGCAATTATCGCCCGCCCGTACTCGTTAGTGCGGTCCTGAGTTTGTTAAATCTTGAATTCAGATGCCGCTCAATGAGAATTTGGCCGCCACCAGTCCGGTGAAGCAGTGTCGATGCGATTTGCACGAAGCCGCTGGCACGGCGGACATGCCGCGTCTTCGCGCCTTCCCTCCCATGCTCCGCACCGGGACACCTGTCGGTGGGGGACTAAGATTTATCGCCAACTGACGCTCGGCGCATTGTATAAACTGAATTCGAATGGAAAAATTGCGGCGCTGCTTGCTGGGCCTCCTTGCAGGCTACGGAATTTATCTGCTTGTCGCGTGGATTTATATCGCTGCAAGAAATCCGTGACTCACTGTGGCGATCGGCAAGCACCACGACTTCCCGCGTTTTCAATCGGCGACGTGAACCCGCCCTGTTCGTTTTTCAGCAACGGGTCGGATTTGCCGGTGGCGGATAATGCTGTCTTGTCCACTCTGACGGCTCGTCCGGGATTCGTGGAATTTCAAACTGAGCACGGCAAAAAGGTGACGGCCTCGTGGTGAGCGAGTCAACCGTTCCGGTCAGCCGATTTCCCGTTCCGACCGGCTGGTCGCTGAGCGCAGTGGGAGCCGACCAGTTCCAGGCGGGAGTTACACCCGCTGGGCTCCCCGGCTTTCACGACGCACTGTTACAACAGCTACTGTATGCGTTCGGCAGTCTTTCGGATTCGGACGTATTCCGCTGGTCCGAAATGCTCTTGGACATAGTGAAGTATCTCCACTCCGGAAAACGTCCAAGTGTGCGAGAAATAGCCTTCTGAGCCGGGGCTAGTCAACGTCGGCGGCCCGAATGTTTCTTCGAGATGTCGTTGAAACACATCGTAGGAAGTGGGCAAGTCTGGGCAGGAATTGCGGAAAAACTCGAACTCAACCAGCCCTTGCGGATAGAAACGGAAGCCCAACTCGTGAGACAAGCCTGAAAGAGATGTGCAATGAGTAGTGAAGTAACCGTGAGTGACGAGCCGCAAACGAAGGCCCTCAAACCCGTCCAGAAACTGTGTCTCGGGAGTGTCCCACGGAACAAAGACACGTGGCTGTTCGATCTGAAAGCCTTTTGAAAGGTCCATTCGCTGGTGCATCATCGGCGATTGTAGCGTCAATTGCCGAAATCAGCGTTCTCGCAACTTTGCGCTGTCTGTTCGCCCTTCTTATCGGAGAGTTCAATCGGGATTTGCACCAATCCGCTGTCCCGGCGGATTCTGCCGCATGTTCGGCGTCTTCCTGCCGATGCTCCGTGCCGGGGCACTTGTCGGTGGGGGAGTGGGATTTAACGCCAGTTAGGACTGAGAGGGCGGGTATGCGGGCACCCGGAGTAGAATGGCGACCATGAACCGACTCCGAGAGCGACCGTGGATGATAGTTGCAGTGCTCGCGGTGGTGTTCCTTGCAGCCCTCAGCATGCACGCGGAGCGGATGGCTGGGTGGGGCTTTTTTATCCTGTGCTTTGTCGTGGGCTCACTCGCAGGATTAGCATTGATTTTTGTACGAGACCAAACGGTTTTATTTTGGAGTCAATTACCGAAATCCAGAAGGCGCATTGCCATTGCGACCGCAGTCCCCCTCATCCTTGTCGTGACATTCGCCTCCAATCGTCATAAGCCGGACGAGTTCGCCAACGATGCAGCGGTGTGCTTTGGGCTCGTTGTCGCATCGTTGCTTTGGGGGCTAGCCAGCCTAATGTCGCGCCTCGTAAATGCTCTCCATGCGAGACTCTCTAAACGTTGAGGTTTCCTCGCCTCGAAGTCACTTGCTACAACGGGATGTTTCGCCAGCCACGAATTTTATTCCGATTTTCCGTACGCCTTTGTGATTGCATCTTCAATGCAGGTGGCCGCAAATGTGGGAAAGTCTCCAGTGGGCGTTTCGGCAAAACTCTGGACGGACTTCATCAGCCCGAGATTCCCCTCTTGAATCAAGTCCAGCATGGGAATACCAGAGGCTGCGTGTTTTTCAGCAATGCTGGCAACCAAAGGAAGTTGACTTTCAATTAACCTTCGCTCAATAGTTTCGCGTTGGTCGACTCCAATAGTCCCGCGCAATTCCTGAAACAGGCTCGTTTCTTCATGCTCCGTTAGCGGCTCAATCGTGCTGAGTTCGCGCTTGTACATTGCAACGGGATCATCAGGATCATGCTTTTCCATTTGGGTATTTTAGGGTAGTCGCTTAAACTGACGCTATCAGGCGTCACTAACTGAGAACTCAGTCGAGCGCTACAGTTGCCCTTTCTCCACGTCGCGGAGAGCTTGCCACGCGCTATACCAGAATCCCGTGCACAGAACGAACACGACCAGCAATGCCATCGCCACGAAGATGAGGTACTTCCCAAACGATTCCCAGTGTTGGTGAAGCGGATGACCAGCCAAGAACGGGTATATGAATGCACAGATCAAGACGAGTGCGGCGGTGGAGTAAAGAGAGCGCCTCCGCCAGACAGCAATTTGCTCCGCTGCATATTGCCTAACCTCCGACATTTCCTCATCGCTGAGAGGACTTTCCGCGTCAAAGATGGTCAGCATATCCCTCATACCTTACGCTCGCACTCGGGAGGTTTCCATGGTTGTTGCAAGGGCGAATTCGCTCATTGACCCTGTGCGGTCAATTTCTGCTTCCACTCGGCAACTAGATCGTTGTAGTTGGCCGCAAAAATCTCCGGCAGAGTTTTCTCAATTGCTCCTTCCAAGTGCCCCAGGGCAGCGCGTTCTCCCGCCTCAGGTTTCAGTAGGACGAATGTGTCTTCGGCGGGCGGTGGGTTCCCCGAGCGTTTCCACAATTCGTAGCTGTGGGAAAGAAATTCAAATAAGACTAGAAGTGTCCCCTTCGGGAGCGAAATGGTTACTCGTTCTTCTAATGCAGCGCTCACGCCTTCACCTCAAGCAAAAAGAGAGTCACTCGGCCTGTGATTGTAAAGCGACCAGCTCGGTTGACGCTATCAGGCGTGGGTGTTGAAAAACTCTTTTCAGGGAATTTCAACGACGAAATTCGTCTGTAAGTTATTGAGCGTTCATTCGCCAGAGTCTCGAAAATTCAGAGAAATTACTGCCTTGGTTCCTTTTTCAACACCCACGCGATTTAACGCCATCTGAGCTCGTCATGTGGGCAAAAGCGAGCCGTCGGAACCTTCACCACAGAGCCACAGAATCACCGGGAAAACAAAGGAAAAAACAAGAACGATTAGGGATTTTCTCTGTGCCGGAGCCTGCCCCGAGCGCAGCCGAAGTGTCTCTGGGGTGAAAGTTCTTGGCGATTATGGAATCGTTCAGTTCGCCGCCCCTCCCGCACTTGCCGGCTCAATATCAGACTTCATCCCTAGCGCCTTCAAATATCCCTGATTCACGCGACACTTTTGCAGGTGGACATTCTCCAGAAAACCGGCGAAAGCGCGAGTGATCGTCTCCTGTTCAGGCCGGGCTTTCAGCCGTTCTTTGACGTGGGCGGTGTCGCGCGGCAGCTTGGCGAACTCCACGATCTTCCCCCAATCAGCAGGGGGGGCAATGCTGACGACGGCCGATGACTTTTCCATCTTCTTATACGGCCAGAAAGCCCATCCGATGTTGTTCTTTTCCAGCACTTTCACGAATTGCGCGATCCACTCATCGGTATTCTCCCCGGACTCGCCCATCCAGATCGGCACATCGTAGCGGTCGCGAAAATCAAGGTATTGCCGCAGCACGTTTTCATCTGGCGCCGTCCAATATTTGTGGAAGGTGTATGCAACGTTGAAATCGAAAGGCTTGCCGAAGACGGAAAAGTTTCCGTCCCACTGCGCGCCGCCGAGAAAGAGAATGTGGTGAACATCAACCTTCCGTATCTCGCCCGACAACTTCCTGTAGACGGGTTCCAGCGAAGGATTCAAAGGCGCGAGCCTGGGAAAATTGGGGATCGGCTCATTCAGCAGGTCATAACCGAGCACGACTGGCTCATCGCGATAGCGCGTCGCCAGTCGCCGCCAGATGGAGACCAGGTGCTCCTGCTCTTGTGGACTCTGGTACAACCAGGGATATCCGGTGCCGTCATCGATGTTAGCGCCCGTCTGTCCGCCCGGTGCGGCATGCATATCAAGGATCACATATAGACCTTCGGCACGGCTCCAGAGGATCAACTGGTCCAGCAGCTTGAAACCTTCCGCGTCGTCGCTCTCAAACAGGCTGTAATGCAGAGGAACCCGAATGGCGTTGAAGCCGGCCCGATGCAGCAGCGCGATGTCCTCCCGCGTGACGTAGTTCTCGCGATACTTCTGCCAGAATGCGGCCGCCCCCTCAGGTCCAAGCAGCTCCAAAACCAACGCGCGGATTTCACTGGGGGATTGCGGGCCGCCCTGGAACAGCCACATGTAACCTTCCGGTACCAGCCAATTGCCCAGATTGGTTGCGCGAAGAAGCAGCGGCTCACCGGTGGCATCGACGATCTGTTTGTGGTTGGTGTGAGCGAACTGCGCGCTCCCTTGGGAAATCAATGCCAGGAAAACCAGCGGCAACTGCAGCAGTCTGAGCTTGAACATGATTAAAGCCTACGCCATTCCTTGGCTTGCCCTCGGAACACTCGCACTTGTCGGTGGGTCACTAGAACTTAATGCCATATGTTCTCGCCCGAGGAGCCTCTCGTGTATCTGGCGACCGCCTCGAAGCCTGCTGTTTCCAGCCTCGAACTCACGGTCTTCAACGTCGCATCATCTTGAGCGTAGAACGTTGTGTATCCATCGTGGTCGGTGTATATCGCAATAACCTCGGGCGAGGGAACGAAAACAAAATCTACATAATCGCCAAGGGCAGCCTGAAGCAAACCGGCTATTTCCAGATGCCCCGTAGCTTGTATCTTCAAGTCGTAGTAATTCTCCACCGACGAGGAATTCCTTGCCAGTAGACGTAAGAGATTCTTCGGTTCAAACACCACCTGGTCGGTGCTTAAAGCACCTCTCTCAAGCGAGAACGGCGCAAGAAAAGTCGAAACGAACCTGTTCAGGTCTTTATATGGCGTTATGAACGTTTGCTGGAACAGCCACGGGGTGGCGCGGAATCGTTTAATCTCCCCCTGATTTCGATACTCTGATTTGGCCCCCTTCGATACTTTGATTTGGCCCCACCCTAGCGAAAACCGTATACCGTGGACTCTGCTTCGGGCTTAGCCGCCCCAAGGGAGGACTGGTGGACAGGAGGCAAGGTGGAGCTATACGAGCAGATCCGACGGGAGTACGAGCATGGTGGTGGAACGATCCGAGGAATCGCCAAGAAGATGGGGATTCACCGGCGGATGGTGCGGGAGGCGGTGCTAAGCGCAGTGCCGGTAGAACGCAAAACACCGAAGCGAGAAAGACCGAAGCTGGAACCGGTGATGACCTTTGTGGATGCGATCCTGGAAGCGGACAAGACGGCGCCTCGGAAGCAGCGGCACACGGCGCATCGGATCTGGTGCCGAATCCGTGGGGAAATGGCTGAGGTGAAAGTGGCCGAGTCCACGATTCGTCGCTATGTGCGCAAGCGCAAGATCGAGCTGAACCTCACGAAGCGTGAGACGTTCATTCCGCAGTCCTATGCTTGGGGGCAAGAAGCACAGGTGGACTGGTACGAAGCCTTCGCCGATATCGGGGGCGAGCGAGAGAAGGTGTACGTATTTTGCATGCGCAGCATGGCCAGTGGAGGAGCATTCCATTACGCCTTCCCGCACTGCAGCCAGCAAGCGTTTTTGGAAGCGCACGAACTGGGGTTTGCCTATTTCGTGGGGGTTTTCCAAACTCTTCGCTATGACAACCTGAAGAGTGCAGTAAAGAAGATACTGCGGGGACACCAGCGAGAAGAGACGACGCGATTCATCGCCTTCCGATCGCATTGGGGATTTGAATCGGAGTTCTGCACTCCGGGGGAAGGGCACGAGAAGGGCGGAGTGGAAGGAGAAGGAGGATATTTTCGGCGGAATCACATGGTGCCAGTGCCACAGGTAGCCGACTGGGAGGCCCTGAACCTGCACTTGCGGGAACAATCCAGGCGGGACGAGGAGCGAAGGATCGGGGAGCGGAGTCAGACGGTGGGCGCCGGGATGACGCTGGAGCGGGAACACCTGCGTGCCCTGGCGGAAGAAGGTTTTGATCTGGCGGCGGTTCATTTTCCGCAGGTGAACGGGAGTGGATGTGTGAAGGTGCTGACCAACTTCTATTCGGTTCCCGTTCCGGTAGGCATGGAAGTGCAGGCCAAGGTGCACTCGGCGTATGTGGAGATCTGGCACCAGGGGCAGTGCGTGGCCAGACACGAACGCTGTTTCGAGCGACAACAGAAGGTACTGAACCTGGAGCATTACCTGGACGCGTTGACGAAGAAACCCGGCGCTTTCGCCGGTTCGACACCGCTGGAACAGTGGCGGGCGCAGGGACGCTGGCCGGCGAGCTTCGATTGTTTTTGGGAGATGCTGAAGCAACGCCGAGGAAAACAAGGTGGAACGCGAGCCATGATCGAGGCGCTGCTGCTGGGCCGTCAGTATGGCCATGCAGCGCTGAAAGAAGCGCTGGAGAAGGCTCTGGATCTGAGTTGTTTTGACGTCGAGGCGCTGCGTCTGCTGTTGAGAACGGAACGAAGCGGGAAGCGCGAGCCGGGCGAAACGGTCGAGATCGGGGCCTTGCGATCTTACGATCGACCGCAGCCCACTACCAAAAACTATGACCAGTTGCTGGAGAACTATCCGGCGAGCGGGGTGATGCAATGAGCGCGGCCACGGTTCCCGTGCAGCAAGCCACGATCCGGCAGTATGCCAAACGACTGCAACTGGTCACGATCGGGGGACAGTTCGCAACGGTGGCGGAACAGGCGATCAAAGAGAAGCAGAGCCATCTCAGTTATCTGGAAGTGTTGTTGGGGATGGAAGTGGAAGAGCGAGAACGCAATACGGTGACGCGACGCATCAAGGATGCGCACTTTCCGAAAGTGAAGACGCTGGAAGAGTTCGCGTTCAGCAATGCTCCGCATATCCCGGCTGCCGTGGTGCGGAACCTGGCTGAAGGTGGCTACATGCAGCGCAGTGAGCCGATTATTTTTCTTGGGGAAACCGGAACCGGCAAAACCCATTTGGCGACGGGACTGGCGGTGGAGGCTTGCCGGCAACGGAAGCGGGTGCGTTTCACCACCGCGGCCGAGATGGTGAACGAACTGACAGAAGCCAAGAACAACAGTGAACTCAATCGGGTTACACGGCGATGGACACGATACGAGCTGATCGTCATCGATGAGATGGCGTATGTAGCGATGCCGGAGACCGCCGCTGAGATGCTGTTTCAGATCATTGCTGGGAGAGCGGAAAGAGCGGCCGTGATCGTTACCACGAATCTGCCCTTCTCCGAATGGACCACGATGTTCCCCAATGCGCGCCTCTGCAAAGCGATGCTCGACCGCCTGACCGATCAAGCCCACATCATCGAGACCGGAACGGAATCCTATCGTTTCCGTAGAACCCTGGAGAAGAAGAAAGGCGGCAAGAACTGACCAACGACACAGTGGTATCGCAGGAACCCAGGTTTGATCCGGAAAAAACAAAAACGTGGCGGCCGCCGGGCTGTGGAAAAAGCCGGTCCGTGGAAAGAGAGGAAAACCAAAGGCAGGTTTTCCTCTCTTCCCACCGCCCTTGGAATCCCGCACAACCCGCGGGATTCCACTTTTCCCACAGCCACGACTGCTGCTGGTATCTCTACGAACCTAACAACTGTACCTAATAACTAAAGTTGGGGTGGGGCCAAATGAGACTATCGAAAGGGGCCAAATCAAGTTGACAGAACCAACAGACTCACGCGCCGCAACAGCCTGCTCGTTATTTTCTGCTGGGACTCAGAAACGTCGGCTGCGGCATCGCCAAGTTTCCGAGTATTCGCTACCCAAGGTCATCCGGCCTGATCGTCGATGACTTCGGTCTAGACGGCAACCGTAACTTCGGACTTCCGCTCCGGCCCTCAGAGGCCGAATGGATAGTGTTTCGAGGGGGTACGGACGACGTGATCTATCCACAAGAGGTCAGGAAGATTACAAAGCTCTGGCAGGACGGTACCAATGATGGTCCTGATGGGCATCCGTACCCACAGGTTTACGCACCGCGCGGGAAATACACACAATGGGACTTCCAAGCTGTTAGCTTTCACTGTGAAATCTCATGTGAAGGCGCTCCCACTGTGACGGTTGAGAAAACGATAGAGGGGCGCTCGGTCACATGGCCCTAGCGTTTTGCTCACCATTCCGTTCTAATTTGCTCGAATGCCCGCCCGGAAAAAGATCAATCTGGAAAAAGTGATGGCGTCGCTGGCCACGCCCTGCTCAAATTGCGGTTATCAGATTCCGCCAGCGGAAGTGCTTCGCATCAATTCCACGCAAATGCGCTGCCCAAAATGCGGAGTCACGTTCACCGCAAGCGCGTCGGCCTGAATCGCGGCCTGGGAACTTTTTTCGAGATGATCACCATCACACCCAAAATCTTCAAAAATAGATTCTCCTGAGAGGGTATAATCTGCCCGCACTTCGTATCGGAGGGATGAATGAAAGAATTTTCGACGTTCGACAGAATTATCGGTCTCGTCGGTCTGATCCTTGGTGTTCCAGCTTTTCTGGAATTCTTTAAGGAGAGATTCGTCAATGCGCTTCTGCTGATAATTCTTATGCTTCTCATCGTTGGCTATTTGGGATACAGATGGCTTGAACGTCGTCGGACTCGGGATAATTCTCTTTTCACGTACTTGGAAGTCGAGAAAACATTTCAGTTTTTCGACGGACATCCACAAGTATGCAACCACACAACGTCGGTAGTTGCGCAAGCGAATCATACGGGACTGACTCATATTTGGTTCAGAAACCTGAGCGCCGACGGAGGGATGCGCGATTTTCAGATAGACGGGACCCCCGTTCCGCCTGACCTCATTCGTAAGAAAGCTGCTGGATATGATGTAGGGAAGGAGTTTCCGCGCCCACTAAGGAGTGGCGAACAGCGCAAAGTCAGTCTAACTTATGACTACACGGACTCATTCTTAGACGCTAGGGAAGGTGTTACTCACATAGTCCTGGCGGAAACCAGGAAGCTAAAGATGACAGTAAAATTTCATCCTGCAAAAATCGGAAGAGAGCCTGCATTTTTGATGGAGACGGGCGGGGGACTTGCTGATGAGCTTGAAAGCCCCACCAGCCTCAACAATGGTCAAGTCCTAGAGGTACAACATGACGATCTCAAAATCGGAGCATACTACACGCTTGAATGGGTCTGGTGACTAGTAGCGGCAACCGACTCCGCCCGACGCGCCCATATTGTTTTCCGTCATTGCAAACCTCCTCAGTTTATTAGCTTCTTAAGATGCACACTGCCAGAACTTAGCTTCTGGAATACTAGCACTCGGCGGTTGGATGTCAAGAGCACTAAACCCCAGTCATCCTTAACCGTAACCCCAAATTGTCCTACGTTTATATAGATTCGCCAAGGTCACGGAAGTCTCTACATTTCACCCTTTTTGAGCAGCTTCGGGTTTCAAAAATATACTCCCATGTCGGGAAGGTAATGATTAATTATTGCCGTATCGTTCTGATTCTATTGGTATTAGTTGTTGAATTGTTTCGGAAAAGTTGTAAGCTGAGATCGGTCCGAAAACCAATAGGACCCGCAATTCCGACCGTCAGTCACAGCCGCTAGTCTCGGGTTCGAGAACTAGTCTTCGGGATAAGCGCTGCGCAGCCATCGGAGAAGACGCGGGAATCTGGGTTGACAGCGATCTGTAGCCCGTAACGTCAAGACGTGAGCGGGCAATCATCCTACCGGGTAGTCCGCCAGGGTGTTCCCACAATCGCAGAATATTGTTTCAAAAACATTTGTTTATGTTACATTCAAACTGTGCCCGCAAGCCCTTTGCTTGCACTCCAAATTTTGAGCAAAATCAGGGGGTTTATGAAACAACTGCGCTGCGCGTTCTACGTCAGAGTCTCGACAAACAACGGCCAGCAAAATCCCGAAGTGCAGTTGAACGACATGAGACCGTTCGCGGAATCGCGGGAATGGTCGCTTGTCGGAGAATATGTTGACCATTGCACCGGCTCGAAGGAATCCCGCCCGGAACTAAACCGGCTCCTGGCCGATGCGCGCCAGAGAAAATTTGACGTGATCGTTGTTTGGAAGCTAGATCGGTTCGCGCGCTCGCTCAAGCATCTGGTGACTGCGCTCGCTGAGTTTGAGTCGCTCGGGGTGCAGTTCGTCAGCCTGAAAGACAATCTCGACTTGACCACGGCCTCCGGTCGGCTCATGTTTCAAATCATTGGTGCGATGTCTGAATTCGAGCGCTCGCTGATCCAAGAGCGAGTCAGGGCCGGTCTGCGCAATGCACGGGCGAAGGGCAAGCGCTTGGGAAGGCCAGAAGCCCCGACTGCTACTGCGAGTCGGCAAACGCTCTGGCGTCGCCGTAAACGCGCTGAGGCTGCGTCGCAAGGGTAGTGATGGTGAGCAACGCCAGGGATACAAACGCTTGCAGATCGTCAGGGCTTCGAGCGCGGCCAGGCTGTGCTTTTTGTTCATGGCTTCTCAAAAATTGTGCGGGGCGGGCGGTGTTTATAATGAACAGCGTCCAGAACCCGCCCCGCTCTATTAGGAGTCCAGACGAAGGGAAGATATCCCAGAACGATAAACAGCCTCGCCCGCGTTTCTCCGATTCGTTCTAGGGCCGCTTCCTCGGCTACGAAAGTCATCGGCGCAGGCAACTCGTTTTAACTAAACTTGCTCCCAACCGTACCGAACGAACCGGCGGTGAAATTGTTCACCATCAACTCCGCTGGCGCTATACCTGCGAAAGACGAAGTAATCTGAGCAACGTTTGAAATCGCGCTCGTGCCTTGCTGTGCTGAATCGACTCCGACGCTCGTCAAGAACTCTTCGGTGCTGGTGATGTCATTCGTATAGTTGAACGTCGCACTCTGGCCGGTGACACTCCCACTAGGCGATTGTGGCGGATCAAGCTGGCCGGTTGGTGCTGGCGTTGCGGTTGGCGGATAGACCGGAGCACTTCCCCCGTCAGTTGCCGGAGTGTACGGACCCCAATTATTTGAAGGCATAAAATTTCCTTTCTTAATTCAGGGGGCTTAGCAGTTGGCCAAGCCCCCGTTCCACTTCTAGGAGCGCCCCTAATTTTGAGCGGTTCCGGCTGAGAATGACCGGGACTAAAGTGGAAAGCTCAAAACTCACGCTGCCATCACCGCTTGCGTCACGAGTTGCTCGCAGTGTTCCTGTAATGAATCCCATCCGTCCCAAGCGGTCGAAAAGCCTTTGTCGCTGAGTTCTTTTTTGAACGGCTCAAGAATTCGCTCGGAGATTGTTCGCTTCCGCAAGGGTGCCCCGGCGGCGACCCGCACGGTTTTGTGCATGAGATTCTGCGTAGCGTTCTGACTAACTTGCACAATGCGCTTTTGCATCTCCGTTGCAGCCGTCTCAAGGTTCGCGGCGAGCACTTCTCCAATGTCATCACCACAAATATCTTGCTGCAAACTCTCCAACTCCGCAGCCTTCGCTAAGTTGTTCCGCCCGCCAGTTGCAGACTGCCACTTAAAAAGCGGATCTTCCCAAGGCAAAAGGGCGTCGGGGTTCGGTAAAAAGGGGTGCGTCATCATCATCGGTACGCAGATGACCTAGAATTTCGTCGCAGAGATTGAAATAAGGCATAGGGCTAGAGTCCTTTCTTAAGTTCAGCAAGATTGAAAAGCAAAGCGTTTAGCCTGCCCCTCTCAGCAGAAATGCGGTTAGGCAGGTCGCGATACTGGCGCTCCAACATTTCGCAGCGTTCGTGACAGCTGTGCTGCTCGGCTTCAAGCAACGCGACACGTTGGCACAACTCTTCCCGTTGTCGCTGAGTGGTTTGTGCAGACTGTTCGGCCTGGCGCTCAGCCTCTATGGTCCTGAGTCGCTCAGCTTCGCGCTGTTGGCTTTGTGCTTCTGAAGCGCGCTGATTCAGGACAGCGGTCACACCGTTTGCGAGTTCGTTAAAATCAATCGTTGGCACTGGTTTTCTCCGTAATCTTTAGTGGCAGGGGTTGCCTGCATCTCATGCAAAATCCCCCGGCCTTGTCCGATTCCAATGAAAGTTCGAAATCGTGAACCAGCTTGTCAAAATCGGCAATGTTCATCGGGCGATTTGGGTTGTCTACGCCCGCGTCAGCTTCAGTTTTTTCAGCCTGAATCTGTTTTTCCAAAGCGGTTAACGTGCGCACTGCGGTTGAGATCGCTGAAGCTGCGCTTTTTACGTCGCCATTTACTTGCGCGGTCAAATAGGTGTCTTCCGCACGCTGTAACCACTTTGTGATCTCAGCGGAACCCGACTCAGGAGGAAGTTCGGAGGCAGCTTTTGGCGCGAGGCAATTGTTCTTATGCCGAGAGAGTTGGAAAACCGAAAAGCCGGGCACTTGCTCAGCAATAGTTTTCAGCTTCACCCCAGCTTCTAACAGCGAATTTACCTGGCCGGTGATTACAAGATCGCCAGTGCAAATTTTGCATTTCTTTGGACGGCTCACGACTTCACCCCCTCAGCGAGAAAAGCTTTGAGCACACTGGTACGAACTTTGCGGTGCCCATGTTTTCCGATTCGAACCGTCGCCAGTTCGCCATTTTTTATTAGCTTGTTCAACGTGCTTGGGCTGATTCCACCCAATGCGACCCGCACGGTCGTCAAATCTAAGAGCGGGTCAGCAAAGAGTGCTGTGCGCTGAGTTAGTTGATGCTCAATCTGCTTGGCCAGCGGACTGCGGAAGGTTTGGCGAAGCGGAGTATCGAGATTTAAAACGGTCAAAATGTGCTCCTCCCGACATTAGTTGATTACAACGCGTTGCAAATACTTTTGATGCATTCCCCGAACGCAGGATTACACCAGTGAGTTGGAACACCAACACTAATGGGGAAAACACGAACTAAGTTACGGTCAGAGCGACCGCGTAATAATTACAACTGACAAAACCCGAACAACTGACAAAACCAAACACACAGAAGTTTACCCGCCAGGATGATTTTCAATAGCTAGTTTTGGCGGTTTTGTCAGTGCCTTCGCACTCTCTGGCGGACGCGGGCGGGTTTGTGAGTAAGTGCTTATTGCCACTCTGTCAGGATCGTCGGACCTATATAAAAAATAAAAAATCATTTTTTCTTCCATTTATGGGACTGCCGACGCTGCCAAACGTGGTCACGCCTATATGCGGACTCACTGCCATAACCGCCAAAACTCAGGTGCACGTTTCAAAATTAACTGACAAAGCTGACTTAGCTGACAAAACTAGCGACTTGCACTAAGCGCTTGGCAATTCACCGGGGATAAAGCGAGCACCACTATTTTTGCCGGTTTTCGTGCCACCACTTGCGCTTACTCGCTCGCTGAGCGGGCAGAGCGCAAACCGGAGAACAGTATTTCTGGTTTTTCTTGCGGGCAAAATAGTACGGGGCGGGGCACTCCCGGTTACGACAGTGGCGCGCGTGGGTGATGTTTTTCTTAAAGTAAAGCAGCGCAGCTTCCAGAGCGGAGGGTCTACGGGGTGGTTCCCGAAGACTGAAGAGTAGCGAGCCAGGCTCAAGAAAATCTCCGAGTGTTCCCTTCGCCATCGCAGTGCCAAGGCTTTCTTTAAGATCGCGGTCAGGGCGTAGCCGATGGAAGTATGCTGCCATCTCGTGGCAGTACCATTCCCGTCGCCGGTAGTCCCGTGCATCCCACGCCCGACGTAACAACTGGCGCAGCACGGTTGCCGTTGCTTCTGGGTCCGCATCCCCGGTGAACATCTCCCGGTAGTGGCTAAGAAATTGATCCGGGCTATTGGCCAGATCACGGAGAAATCGTTCTGCATCGTTGCGCTTCATGGCTAGATTGTGATGCCGATTTTGTGGCTAGACTTCATTTCCCCGTTGTGCTCTAGGTGAGCAATGCCCATTATAGCGGAAGCTAGAACGTGCATAAAGGCTGATGATCTAGCAAAGAGGATACGGGATGACAGATATTGCGCAAGAGTACGGAGCACAGCAACTTTTCAGTATCGGGCGAGTGGCGCAACGCTGGGGCATCTCCAGGGATACCGTCCGACGCTTGGTCAATTCCAGCGAGCTGCGCAGCGTGACGATTGCCGCGCGCCGATTGATTCCCCTTAGCGAGATTGAACGGGCTGAGCTGTTGGGTGTTGGCAATGCCCGGAAGAGACGCACTGCTGAAAATTCCGAGTGAGTTAGAAGGGAACTGGCCGCGTCCGATCTTGCCCTGTCCAGGCGGGAAACGCGGCCAGCTTTGGAGTCTATCGTGCTTGAATATAGAACGAACCGCTTTACCCATGCAACCGAGATTTTCGTTTCCGCTGATCTTTCCGCACTTATCGAACCGCTGCTCGATAACAGAAGCGCTTCTAACTTCAGTTACACAGTTGAGATCGGTGCGAGCGATAGTTGTGCTTGGTGCGGTGCACTCGTAGTTGATTGCAGGCTGGCCAGCGGTCGCTGGTATAACGCTACGGTTCTAGTTGACCCGCAAGGTGAACCCCGCGCTGATCTGACACAACCGCATATCTGCCCAGAATGCGACCGCTGGGAACAGCTCTTGCAGGCGCGAACGGAATTGAATCCGCACGGTGCCCGGCAATGACCACGGTTACACCCGAGCTGCTTCCGCACCGCGCTTCCCTGACCGCCAGCGCTTTGAATGACGTGCTGGGCTACGCCCGGCGGGGTTGGCCCGTCTTTCCGGTTCACACCGAAAATGGGAACGGCTGTTCTTGTGGCCGGGCTGACTGCGACCGTCCGGGCAAGCACCCGCGAACCATGCACGGTTTGCTAGATGCAGCTACAGACGAAGCACAAATTCGAGCTTGGGAACAGAAGTGGCCGGGCTGCAATTGGGGTATCACTCCAGGGCCAGGGTCAGGGATTTTTGTAATGGACATTGACCCTGGCGGAGACCAAGCGCTTAACACTTGGGAGAAAGAGTACGGCGCAGATTGGTTGAAAACCCTGCGAGCAAAAACCCCGCGCGGCGGTCACATCTATTTTCAGTACCCCGCGAACCTCGAAGCTGACGGATTGGAGATTGTTAACTCAGTTAGGGAAATTGCACCCGGAATCGACATTCGCGGTAAAGGTGGTTACGCCATCGTGGCACCCAGCCGCCGTCACGAAGGTACTTACACATGGTTGGGCGATGGGCCAAATACTCCAATCTTAGAAGCCCAAGATTGGCTTCTGAAGATGGTTGTGCGTCCCATCCTTTCGCCAAAGACTACAGAGAAGCGGGAGACGGGCGTCAACGTTTCAGCGGGCGCAGTTTCAGCCGGCGCAGTTATTCCAGACGGCGAACGCAATTCGACACTCGCGAGCCTGGCGGGCACCATGCGACGCCGTGGCATGTCTCAGGAAGCGATAGAGGCCGCGCTGCAAACGGAGAACACCGCGCGTTGCAATCCGCCACTCAGCGCCGACGAAGTAAGCAAAATTGCGGGCAGCGTGGCCCGGTATCCACCAGAAAGTGAAGACCCGTGGCCTGACGCCGTGCCCATCAATTACACGCCAGTTGAGCCTTTCGACTTGCATATTTTGCCAGAGAGTTTGCGCCCGCTCGTAGAAGACGTGAGCGAACGAATGCAAACCCCGCCTGATTTTGCCGCTGCCGCTGGGCTGGTGGCGCTGGCCGGATGTGTGAACCGCCGTGCGCTTGTGCGTCCAAAGCAATCGGATTTTTCTTGGGAACTACCCTTGAATCTGTGGGGCGGGCTGGTGGGTGCGCCTGGCCTTTTGAAAACGCCGCTGGTTTCTACCATCACCAAGCCCTTGACTGTGATCGAAAGCGCTTGGCGGGAAGAAAACAAATTAGCACAGATGCGGTTCGAGCAGCGCAGCGCACAAACGAAAATCGCACAAGAGATTTGGGCTAGAAATTATAAGCAAGCTTGCGAGCGCGGGACACATTCTTTCGAGGACACCCGGCCTGAGTCTGAAGCACCGCCCGCGCAAAAGCGCTTACTAGTCACCGATCCTACCAGTGAAAAGTTGCACGCCATTTTGATGGAGAATCCGCAAGGGGTAGTGGTGGTTCGTGATGAACTAGTGGGCTTTTTAGCCACGCTTGACAAGGTGGGGAGAGAAAGCGACAGAGGATTTTACCTGCAAAGCTGGTCCGGTTCGGAAGGGTACGCGATTGATCGCATCGGACGCGGCTCGCTATATGTTCCGCATGTGTGCTGCTCTTTGCTGGGCAACATTCAACCCGCACGGCTGCAAGCCTACATGAGCGACGCTATCGCGAATTCTGGCGGAAAAAATAACGATGGCCTGATCCAACGCATTCAAGTTGTGGTTTGTCCCGATGTAAGCCCCGATTGGAAATTAGTAGATCGGTTGCCCAACGCAAACGCCCTGGCCACGGCTCAGCGGGTTTTCTCGCACCTGGCGGATTTGCCGTGCGAACCGCCGCTGCGTCTGAATTTCAGCACTCCCGCACAGTTATTTTTCAATACGTGGCTTGGTGATCTGGAAAGGGAAATCCGCGCGCCTGGCGACCTGCCTCCCGCTCTGGTTTCGCACCTGGCCAAGTATCGCAGTTTGCTTCCCAAACTGGCGGGGTTATTCGAATTGTGCGACCACGTTGCTAGTGGTGAGTGTTTCACGGCTGGGCAAGCCTTAGAAATCAGCCTTGAGCACGTCAGTCAGGCGGGTGCAACTTGCAGATATTTGCGCAGCCACGCTCGCCGCATCTATGGCGGAATCGTCTCAGCCGAAATGACCGCCGCACAGGATTTGAGCATAAAGCTACAGCACGGCAAGCTGACAAGTCCCTTCACCACTCGCAACCTTTATCGAAAATGCTGGGCTGGAATGAACACGCCAGAGCGTGCGCGCCGAGTGCTAGAACTGCTGGCCAGCTTTGGCTGGGTGCGCTCGTTTGCGTCCGCTGAGGAGCGGGACGGCAGACCAACAGAGTTTTGGGCCATCAATCCCAAGGTGGTGACCTAATGCCCTTGTTAATTTCAATAACGGAGTTGCAGGCAGCACAGGCCCGATACGAACAAGCGCAAGCTGCAAAAGCAACACCAGTGCCAGCATCTTTCACCTATAGACCACGAACGCCAGCGCAGCACAACGCCCGCGAACGGCAAACGTGGCGGTCAAGTTTCGGTGTACCGATTGAACCCGTTTTAGATGATCCTGAGATCGAAGACGTTGACGAGAACGGCGACGGCGAATCTCCAAAAAGCAAAGTTGGACCTAACACACCCTGCCTGTGCGGTCACAAGCGCTCGGATCATCACCTGACCCCCGAACCCCACACGGTTGACGGGGAATACGATTATTACTGCATCGCAGCTCATTGCTCAGTGTGGGCTTTCAAAGATGGCAAGCACGAGCCGTGCACGTGTCCGCACTTCCGGGCGCACGAAACAGACGTGCCCAAGCTGACCCGTCCTAGGGTCGGGCCTTACGACCGTTGCGCGAATCCCGCTTGCGGTCACTGGAAAATTGACCATTGCACCAAGAAAAAGCCGGGTGCGGTGAATCGACTCAAGCCGGGCGAGTTGGCTTACCGTATTTTGCAAAAGGTGCCCGGCACGAGTTATGGTTGCAAGCACTTTTCCCTCACTGATAACGCGTGTCAGTGTGATTCCACATCTTGCTCTGCAACTCCTGATAAAAAGTTTTGCGAATGCGAAAAGTTCGTGAATCCGCTGCTGGTGCGCAAAACACGGGTTGCAAGCAAAAAACCTCGCGCTGGGAAGCCCGTGGCCGCGTCGCTGGCGGTCGCTGCGACCGATAGCACCCCGGAAAGTGTTTTAGCAGATTCACCGGCCAGGCCGCGTAGAACGCGAAAAAAAAAAGCGCTTTTGTGACTGGCACGCCAGAACTTCTCCGAGCGCCAGGCGTGGAAGTGAACCCGTGAATATTTATTGCATTCTTTGTAGAGAACCGATTCCTGAGAAACGTCAGCGCCGTGGGGCTTGCACTTGCCGCCCTGACCATGCGCGGGAACTTCGTCGCCAGAGGCGCGCAGAGCACGCCCTGCGATTTTGTCGGCTCTGCGGTAGGCGAGCTAAGAAAACGAACGCTGTAGCGACTGTGCGCACGGAGCACAGCCCGACTGTAGACCCAAGCAATGACGAAAACAAAGTGAACCCATGAACTCAGAACAAAAACTTTTACAGTCATCATCCGAAGCGCTTTTAACAGTTGAACAGGTTGCAGCGCAGCTTACAGTCTCTCCGCAGTTCGTGCGCGATCACGCCACGCGCTGCGAGCCTCGCATCCCCTGCGTTCGGCTGGGTTCCGTCATGCGTTTTCGTAGAGTCGATATAGAGGCTTTCATCGAACAACAGTTGCAAGCCCCGCCATTCCGACGTAGAAGGAAAATGTGATAGAGTCCGCAAGCATGAGATGGCAACGCGGTTGGGTTGAAATTGAAGGCGCGCGCGGTCGCAAGCGCTACATCGGTCGCTATCGTGCCGAAGATGGCAGCAAGCCCAAAGTGCAACTCGGATTCGTGTCGGAACTGTCACTGACCGAAGCCCGCTCCAAGTTGGAGGCCATCGTGCGGGAGATCGGCAGTAGGCCGCAAGCGCTTGCTGCCCTGACGCTCGGCGAATATTGGACGATCCACTACAAACCGCGTCACCGCGTCTCTTGGAGTGAACCGACCGAATCCGGTTACGACTGCTACGCTCGCGCGTATCTGAACCCCGCATTCGGGAAAGTTCGGCTGACCGATCTAAGGCCGGAATTCATCACCGCGTTTTTTGAAGGGCTACGAAAGAAACACTCGCGTTCCGTTGTGGTGAAATGCTGGACGTTGCTCAAATCGATTCTCGAAGACGCCTTGGACGATGACATTATCAGCAAGAACCCTATGCGGAAAGTACAGCACCCGAAAACGAAGATTCCTGCCAAGCCGGTGCTAGACGCTGATCTCCTGCGAAAAGTTCTGACGGCAGTGCAAGGTGATGCCTTCACCAGCGCCGTGTTTCACGTTGCTGTGTTCTGTGCCATGCGGACGGCTGAGGTATTCGGTTTGCGTTGGAGCGCTTTCTGTGGGGATCATTTCTTGATCCGTGATTCAGCATGGCGCGGGAAGCTGCTGGAAGACGCCACAAAGACGGGCGAGCGAGTGGTGACGATTCCACCGGCCACGCGTGACGCTATTCTGCGCTGGCGCAAGGCGTCAAAATTCACCGGGCCAGATGATATGCTATTTGCTAACGCGATTGGCGGGCCGATGGATTCTCACAATTTCAATAATCGGGTGATGGCACCACTGCGCGACAAGCTAAAACTGCCGGTGCTCACTTTCCAAGTTCTGCGACGCAGCCATGCGACACGGAATCAGGCAACGCCAAGAGACGCGCAAGCGCATCTAGGGCACAAGCAAATCACTACAACGCTGGGCATTTATGCGCAGGAAGTACCGGCCACGGTTAAGGCGATGGTAGAGGCAGACGAGACGGCAATTCTCTCCGCAAGCAAGCTAATTGCCCCCAAGTTGCCCCCAAGTCTAACCGACCGTGTTATGTAAGATGTTGTAAACAAAGGTGAGGGCGCGTAGCTCAGTTGGTAGAGCAACGCCCTTTTAAGGCGTGGGTCGCAGGTTCGATTCCTGCCGCGCTCACCATTTAGATACGATGTTCTACAGAATTCGTAGCGCTGAAAAATAGAGATTTGGTGCAAGTTAAGTGCAGACTAAGGAATATTGCAGGTGGAAACGGTTGCGTCATTGGACCTTCGCCTCCTGCTTTTTTAATTCCGCCTCAAGTTGCTCCATGCCTGCGGTAATCTTGGCTCGCACACGTCATGTAGCTCTTGCGTATCGTATTCCCTCTTGAAGTCAGGATGACCGTAATAGGGAATTGTCAGGCCGTCGACTAACGACTGCCTACCCTGCCCCAGTCTCTTTCTGTTTAACCCGCACGACCGTGATCTTCGAAAAACCCTCGTCGAATGTGGGTGGCTTCAACTTCCCCGCCATCTTTCGCATGACGTCTTCGGGCACGGCGCGGCCTCGGCGCTGATGGCGCTCCAGGCAAACCTCCAGCGGAACATCGAAGAACACACCCTGCACGTCGTACCCGTAATCCTTAGCAAGTTTGATCCAGCTGTGGCGATCGTGCGGCGTGAGGTTCGTCGCATCCACATAGTTGAGCGGACGCCGCGCAATCAATCTTGCTTTCAGCATCGATCGCAGGTTGGAAAACACGAGATCCTGAAAACGCTGCTCTTGCGCATCATCGAAAAGAAGTTCGCGCAGCAAATCGCTCGAGAGGGGATGAATGTTGTGGCGCTTGAACCATGAGCTCTTGCCGGATCCCGGCAAGCCGATCGCAAGCACAACCGTTCCCTTGCTGGGGCGAGCGGCGGTCGCCGCAACCTGAGCTGGCGCGCCTTGAACGGGAGCAGCTCCAACTGCCAGAGCTTCTGCCGGCGACGTGGCCGGCATCATCTCGATCGCAGCGTCTCCGGCGGCCGATTCCGCACCTGTTGGTTCAGCAACGGAGAGCGGCGCGCCCGGAGCGGGCGGAGAACTTGCCGTCCGCGAACGAGATCGGCCGCGACCTCCGCGGCTGCGGCGCCGGCGAGAGACTCTTTGTACCGGTTTCGCTGCGGCGGATGTTTCGCCAGCCATCTCAGCAGGCTGAGGCTGCGATTCAGGCGGCTCGGGCTCGGGCGCTGCTTTCGCGCGCCGAGACTCGGCTACAGGAGCCTCGACCGCCTCATGCTGCGGCGCTGCCGGCTCTTCGTCATAAAATCTGGGCTGCAACGGCTCCGGAGCCTTGGCTGTTTCCTTGGCATCTGCCGGCTTCTTGCGGCGCTTTAAGCGCTCGCTCATCCATTTACGCATATAGCTTGCTTGTAGCACACCGGCGCACAACCGAGCAATCTTCTCCCCGTATCGGCCGGGATACCGGGAGAGGCTTCGGGTGATCGGGCCATCGCGTCATCGGGTGATCTGTCATCCGGCTCTGATGCCGTTGATTTTGACTCTGCCTTTGACTTTCGATGGCCCGATCACCCGATGCGCCCGATCACCCGATACAATATCCCCATGAATCCGACGCATCCCACAACGTTGCCGATTGCTGCTGAACAACTTCCGGCTGTGCCGATTACGTTGGAAGGCTATGCCACGCTGCACCAGATGATGCGCTTTCGCTGGACCGCGTGGCGAGGGCTAGGCGACGACGTCCGGCGCGAGATTGCCACCGAAGCCGCAACCCTGCTGGCAGAGATGGAGGCGGGCGCCAACGGCCAGTCGGCGCTGTTCTCGCTGCTCGGACACAAAGGCGATCTGATGCTGGTGCACTTCCGCGAAAGCTTCGACCAGCTCAATCAGGCCGAGCTTAGCTTGGCGCGGCTGCGGCTCCATGATTTCCTCGAGCCGACCACATCGTATTTGTCGGTGATTGAGCTGGGGCTGTATGAATCGTCGATGAAGACTTATAAGGCGCTTGCCGAGCGCGGCGTGGAACCGCACTCTGACGAATGGAAAAAAGCAATCGAAGAGACGATCGCGCGCCAGAAAGAAGCGATGAAGCCGCGGCTGTTTCCGCCGATGCCGCCGCATCGATACATTTGTTTTTATCCGATGGATCGTCGGCGCGGCGAAGACAAGAACTGGTACACGCTGCCGATGGAAGAACGCCAGCGCCAGATGAATGAACACGGGCTAGTCGGGCGACGCTATGCGGGCGAGGTGAAGCAGATTATTACTGGGTCCATTGGATTTGACGATTGGGAGTGGGGCGTCGACCTCTTTGCCGATGATCCGCTGGTTTTTAAAAAGTTGATTTACGAGATGCGCTTCGATCACGTCAGCGCCGTCTACGCGTTGTTTGGAAGTTTTTATATTGGCCTGCGCTGTCCGGCAAACCGGTTGTATGAATTGCTGGAAGGAAATTTGCCGCAGCACGCTTAGAGCCTTGACCACCAAGCGCACTAAGGTTCACGAAGGAGGCTACACCGGTTTCCTTGGTGAACCCTCGGCCTTGCTGGTTAGCGCTTCTTGCGACGAGCGCGATTCGTCGTTGTAAATTGAAATTCGTGCTGCTTCATATCGACGCGCGCGCCGCGAAAAGCTACGCCTTCCATGCGCAAACGAAATTTTTGCTCGGCGGCATTTTCTCCGCGCAACTTTATGGCTCCGCCGGAGCCTAGCACGCGATGCCAGGGCAATCCTGGAACCTGCCGCAGAATGCGCACCACTTGCCGCGCAGCGCCCGGCCAGCCGGCGGCGCGCGCGATTGCTCCGTAGCTCGAGACCTTGCCGGGCGGCAAGGTGCGAATGCAGCGCACGACGCGCGCGCGTTTCTGCTCTATGGTTAAATTGCCTTTCATAAGCTCAGCGCCGAAGAACGAATTCTCGCTTCCAGCACGCGTCGCTGCCAACATGCTAGATTAGATTCGCCGAAAGGAAAATTTTACACAGGCTCATGAAACCCCGAATAACAATGTTTGCATCCATGTTCTTGTCCGCCATCAAAACTGCCCTTGTGGAGAATGCCATGTCCCGCTGGTTGAAACCCTTGCCGCTCACCGTGGCGATTGCCGCTCTCAGCATCATTACCACCGGCTGTGCCACCAATTCAGCGAAGGGTCGTTTCCTTAACGCGCTCCAAAACACCAACGCCTACGGCGGCCCCGGTGCCACGATCGATGTCTACATCAATCAAACCAAGATATTCAGCAGCCTCGGTTTCGCGAGTCCTTCATCCACCTACACGAATATCGCCTCGGGCAATGACACATTCGAAGGGTTTGAGAGCCCCGCCGACACAAGTCTGGTCTTCAATAACCTTACCGAGAACTTAGCGGGCGGAGATCAGTACACGCTGATTGCGGCTGGACTCGCCGGGGGCAGCGGTTCATTGGCTCCGCAGCTCATCTATCAGCATGACAACAACGACGTGCCGCCGGCGAACACGGCGGAGTTTCGTGTGATTAATGCGTCGCCGGACTCGCCGCCCAGTGTGGATGTTTGGATCATTCCGGAACCGACCACCGGCCCCGAGGTCTCATGTTCTTCAAACCCAAACTGCGTTTACTCCGGGCTTGCCTATACCAACATAAGCAAATACATACAGCTCACCGCTGTTTCCGGCGGTTTCGGGTTTTTTGTAACTTTTCATAACAGCACGAGCCTCATCGCCAAAACCACAGTGCCAGGGACTGACGGATCGATCACGACCCTGGTGCTTGTCGACACTCAGAACGGTAGCTTCATGAGTCCGACGCCCGTCATCTTGGAAGACCTGCAGTAATTGCGACGGAACGCATCTTTGCGAACCGGCCTCGACCGGGGCTCGGGACTCCGCTGACAAGCTGCTAAAATTCCTTCTTGCTCACCGCCCAATGGCCGTTTGGAGAATTAAGGATGCCTCGCTGGTTGCAGGCCCTGTCCCTTGCCTTGGCCCTCGCGGCCTTGAGCCTATTTACGGCCTGTTCGTCGAGCGGACAAGCAAGGGTTCGTTTTGTCCACGCCATACAAGATGCGGGCGCGCTGGACATCGACGTCTACGGCACCAACGACTCCGCCGGTGCAGTGGAATTTAACGGTATTTCTTTCCTCGGCATTCAGCCAACGCAGCCGGGTTATACGACGCTCGATTCTGGCAGTGACGCGATTGAAGGGTTTTTGACGGGCACTACAACCGTCGGCTTCATCCGAACGAACGTCAACTGGAGTGGAGGAATCGATTACACGGCAGTGGCGACGGGATTTTCTAAAACCGGCACACCCCCCGGCAGCAACGTTCTGATCGTGTCCGTCCCCGATAACAACACTGTGCCAGCATCGGGCGATGTTGAATTCCGCGTCATCCACGCATCACCCAGCGGCCCAAGCGGGGTGAACGTGTATATCGAGTCGAATCCGGCCACTGGTCCCACGGGAACTCCTGCCATCTCTAATCTGATCTATACACAGGCGAGCGGCTACATATCGGTTGCCTACAATCCGAATAATGTGACGCCCGCACCGGGCTTCACCATCTACGTCACGACGACGGCGGGCGCGGTCATTTTCAGTGAGGCGATCAATCCTGCGGAGGGAGCGATTCGCACGCTGGTGCTTACCGACATTCAGAATACGAAGCTTCAGGGAGTGAGCGCGATGCAGCCGTCTTTTTTGGTGTTGGACGATCTCAATTAATTGTGCGTGGAGGAGCGCCGCCGTCTCGGCGGCCGAAAGGCGGGACGCCCGCCCGATAGAGCGGCCAGAGGCCGCGCTATGAGTGCAGCGCCTTTCTATTAGCTACGCGGCATCTCTCTTAAAAGAGCGGGCGGCGGCCTCTTCGTCGTCGAAGACTTCGAAAATTGTGAGCAGTTTGGTGACCTGCAACAGGTCGCCGACGCGCTGGCTCAGGCTCGCGAGTTTCACCGACCCTCCGGCGTTGCGAGCCGTGGTGTAAAGCGAGACGAGCGTTCCCAGGCCGCCGCTATCGATGTGATTCACTTCCCGTAGATTCAGGACAACCTTCGGGCTCTGCGCCAGCAGTTTCTTGACAGTGTCGCGCACGGTCGCGGACTCTTCGCCAAAGACCAGCCGTCCGCTGCAATCGACCACCATTACCCCCTCCAGGGCTCGCGTGCTCATTCTCAGTTGCATAGACAGCTTCTCCAATTCTTGCGGTAATAGTGCAATTCAAGAGCCTACCCCGGACTACTCGGCGGCGCAAGCGGAGGGCTGCTCGCAGCCGTACTGTCGCGAGATTGTATAATCAGGAATTCCGATGAGCTATCAGGTCCTGGCGCGTAAATACCGTCCCCAAAAATTCTCCGAAGTCATCGGCCAGGAGCACGTCACCCGCACTCTGCAGAACGCCATCGCGCAGGAGCGCATCGCGCACGGCTATATCTTCAGCGGCCATCGCGGCATCGGCAAGACCACCGTCGCCCGCATCCTGGCCATGGCGCTGAATTGCCGGTCCACTAATGAAACGACGGGAAAGCCGCCGACTGAGCCCTGTGGTGTGTGCGATTCCTGCACCGAGATTCGCGCCGGGAATTCGGTCGACGTAATCGAAATTGACGCGGCCACCAATCGCGGCATCGACGAAATCCGCGAATTGCGCGAGGCTGCACGCTACCGGCCGGCGCGCGATCGCTTCAAGATTTATATCCTGGACGAAGCCCATCAGATCACCGACGCGGCCTTCAACGCCTTACTCAAGACCCTGGAGGAGCCGCCGAGCCACGTCATCTTTATGATGGCGACCACGCAGCCCGAGGATATTCCGCAGACCATTCGCTCGCGCTGCCAACACTTCAGTTATCGGGCGATGAAGTTTGACGATATTGTTCGACAGCTTCGCGACATTGTGGCGAAAGAAAATATTCCCGCCGACGAGAACGCCCTCGCGCTGCTCGCTGAGGCGGGAGACGGATCGATGCGCGACGCGCTGTCGATTCTCGATCAGGCCATCGCCTCTACCTCGGAGCATCTGACCGCGGATTCGGTGCGCGGCCTGATCGGTTCCGCTCCGGCGGCGGCGCTCGAAACGGTGATGCAGGCAGTTGCGGAAAGCTCGAGCGAAAAGATTCTCGTCCTGGTCGATGAACTGATCGGCGAAGGCCACAGCCCAACCCACTTTGCCCGGCAGTTGGTTCGCTTTTTGCGCAACGTTACGGTCGCGAAGATCGCGGGTAAAGATTCGGCGCTGCTGCAAATTTCGTCCGACGAGCGCGCTCGCGTGGCGCGCATTGCCGATCTTTTTAGCGAAGAGGATTTGACACGTCATTTACAGATCATGCTGCGCACGCACGGAGAACTTGGCTATCGCCACGAGCAGCGGTTCCACCTCGAGTTAGGATTGCTGAAAATGGCGCATGCGCAGCGCCTGTTGCCGATCGAGCAGTTGCTGAGCGACGCGGCGGCCAGCACTGGCGGACCTGTACGCACAACACCGAGACCGGTTCTGGCTTCGCCCGCCGATTCCCGGCGCATGGAGATGCCTACCGCCGCACGATCTAGTTCCGTGTCGCCTTTCGCGGCTGACTCGGCGCGCAAGGGAAACCCGAAAGCGGAGACGTCCGGCGATCTCGCGGGGTTCGCCGGTGGGGGCGCCCGCGCCACGCAACTGTCTGGTGCTAGCGGCGGCAACGTCGTCATCATGGGATCGGCTGCGCCGGCGGTTGCGGAGTTATCGCCGGAACCCGAAACGCAGCCAACCGCGCATATCGAAACGAAGCACGAGGCGAATGCCGAATCGCTTCGCGACGCAGTTCTCGGCGCGCTGGCTAATCAGCAGATGCTGGTTTCGATTTTAGAAAGCGCGGAGTGGACGTTGAATGGAAATTCTCTGACTGCAAAAGTGGCGGCCTCCGGCACGATGATCGAGATGTCATTCAACGCGGACGCCCGACGCCTCGCGAGCGCAGCGGCGACCTCTCTTGCCGGAAAACCAATCAGGGTGCAAGTCGAGCCTGGCGGCCCGCCGCAGGCAGTGTCCGCGCCGCGTCGCGCAGCCAACGGAAGCGCGCGCAGCCGCGCCGAGCAGGATCCCGTCGTGCAAAGGATGCAGGAAAAATTCGGAGCGGAAATCCGCACTGTGATCGATTATCGAGAGAAGGGTGAGTGAGGCATCGGATGATCGCGTGATCGGGGCATCGGATGATCGAAAAGCAAATGCATTGCACCTTTAGATCACCCGATGACCCGATCGCCCCCATGATCCGATCGGTTTTCTTATGGCTGGATTCAATTTGCAGGAACTGATGGCGCAAGCCAAGCAGCAATATGAAACGCTGCAGAAAAAGATGGAGCAGACCGTGGTCGAAGCTTCGTCCGGCGGCGGCTCGATTACTGTCAAAATGGATGGCCGCAAGCAAGTGCTCGCTATCAAAATCGATCCCGAGGCAGTAAAGGCGGACGATATAGAGATGCTGCAGGACCTGATAATGGCCGCGCTGAATGAAGCCAGCCGCAAGGTCGATCAAACGATGCAATCGAGCCTTGGCGGCATGCTGGGTGGACTGGGAGGGCTGATGGGGTGATCGGGCCGATCACCCGATTAGTCGCCCGATTGATTCCCTATGTCTAAATTTGCCGAGCCCATGACCCGGCTCATCGACGAACTCAAGAAACTGCCGGGGATCGGCAGCAAGAGCGCCCAACGCCTCGCGTTTCATATTTTGCGCTCGAGCGCGGATGACGCCGACGCGCTCGCCTCTGCCGTGCGCGACGTCAAGGCCAAGCTGCGTCTCTGCTCCGTCTGCAACAACATCACCGACGTTGATCCCTGCGTCTATTGCAGCAGTCCGACGCGCAATCAAAAGATCGTGTGCGTGGTTGAGGAACCGACGAACATCGCCGCAGTCGAAAAGACGCGCCACTTTAATGGCGTCTATCACGTCCTTCACGGCTCGCTTTCGCCATTGCACGGGGTTGGTCCGGAGCAGTTGCGTATAGAAAATCTAATAAGCCGGGTCAGCGGTGGTGAAATCGAAGAAGTCATCCTCGCCACCAATCCCACCGTTGAGGGTGAAGCAACCGCTACTTACCTCGCCCAGCAACTCAAGCGGCATGGCGTGCTTGTCACCCGCATCGCCATGGGCATTCCAGTGGGCAGCGACATCGAATACACCGACGAGGTAACCATGCTCAAAGCGATGGAAGGCCGCCGCGAGATGTAGCGCTTGCCGAGGGCGCCTGCCGAGACACTGGCTCCAGTTCGAGCCCCCACGGTCTACTTGGGCTACTTGAACGACACTGGCTCCTGGCAAAGTTTCCCGCGTATAATAACCGAACATTTCTCCGGGAGATTGAGCAATGCGCCGTGCCTTACCCTGCCTGCAAACGACCGCTTTCTGCGCCGCCGCCCTATTGATGGTGGTGGGAATTTGTCCTGGTAATCTGCAAGCGCAAGATGCGCGTCCCATTCCCGCGCCAAGCGTGGCCCCTCGTGGAATCCCCCAGGATTGGAGCAACCGGCACGTCGTCTACACGCGCAATGGTTCCTTTGAAGACATGGTGAAGGTGCGGGATGATCCGCGCTTTATCAATAGTGTTCGCTTGCAGAAGATGCAGGAGCGCTTTCGCCAGACCAAACCGCTGAACAGTACGAGCCTGGGCAAAAGCAAGAGCTCCAAGGTTGACTGGGCCTATTCTCTCGGCCACCACGCTGGCATGGCGATCGGCGAGAGTCCGGCCAAATACACTTATGACACAGGTACGCTACCACCAAGCTGCAACGACTTTGCGGTATACACGATTGACACGACTCGCGTGGCCGCGGGTGTCCAGGGCAATCTGGTCGGTATTACGAATCTCTACTCCGGCACCGGCCCCGGAATCTGCGGTACTGCGCCTACGACTTTGTTTTCTTACGCAATCGGATCGGGCCCATCGCCTCTGTCGCCCGTTATTTCAGTGGATGGGACTAAGGTTGCGTGGATCGAAAACGCGTCAACTGGTCATGCCATGCTCCACGTAACGACATATGTTGCGGGGGAAGGAGCGAGTGCGGCGATAGGATCGGTCGCGATTGACACCGAGATGAACAACGGGCTATGTGCTCCGGTTGCCGGCCGATCGTGCGACGACGAAATCGACTACACTTCTCTGCTATTGCCCGGATGCGGAAAGAATTCATATGCGAACAACTATTCGGATCTGTACGTTGATTATCCGAGCGACACTGGCTTCATTGGGGCGGACAACGGGAATCTTTACCACATCACCGGAGTCTTCCTGGGCACACCGACCTTCGACTACTGCATTCCTGTTAATACAGTTCATCTCCCCATTGCCATAAGCGGCACGGTTTACGATTCCGAAATCAATACCGTTTTTGTCTCTGATCCCGTGACGCTCTACGCCTACTCCGTGAACCCGCCGATATTGGGGGGCTACAATCTGACGGCTTCCTACGTATACGGGAGCGGGTCACTCACCTCGGGACCACTGTTGGACGAGTTCAACGGCTTTGTCTACATGTTCTCTGGTGCCGACGCGGAGGCGACTCCCCAGACTTCGATGACGCAGTTCCCCGTCACCTTAAAACCTGGTTCCGCTGTCGTTGTTCCTCTCGGTCCAGCTAATGACTTTCCGGCCTATCCGATCCTGTTCCTCGGGACTTTCGATAACAATTACCTCACCAACGGGCCGGCCAACGCTTCGTCCACGATATACAGTTGCGGCACGGACTCAGCGACAACGAACCAGGATCTCTTCGCGATCAGTTTCGACCCAACGTCCACCCCGCCGGGTTTGGCCAACACCACGCCCGCCATGTCAGCCAATACAAACGTGAACCCGAGTGGCCAACAGGGACTCTGTTCGCCGATTGAAGAGTTCTTTGATGGAACGACCGACCGCATTTTCGTCGGCATGGGCAACCCTAACTACGCTAACGATAGCCTCGGATCCAATGTGGTCACGATGTGGGACGTTAACACGCAACTCACGAGCTCCACCACTATGCCCTCGGAAACCGGCAATGGCTATCTTGGGGGCACGACTGACTTCGCGGTCGATGGCGCGAGTTCCGCAGCTCAGGCGCAGAGCATATATTTCGGGACGCTTAGCCCTGATCCCGGCACCGGCACGACCATCTGCGGTATCAACCACTATTGCGCGGTGAAACTGACGCAGAGCACATTGCAGTAACAAGCGACAGCGGCATGCGTTGCGACCGCCGGGAAGTTATCTTCGTTAGACATGCGCGTTAGGTAGCGGAGGCGTCGGCCTTTGCGGGAGCGTTAGGCCAATGAAACTGGACAGCTTGATTCGATCTCATCCCAAGGAATCAAGGCGGGGATGAAGATTTACTAGGACACTTTCTTGTTGCGATGGCACTGCGATTCGCCACCGGTCTTTCCACAACTGAGTGCCTGCGTTTCAAACACACGGTCGTAGCGGAACGCAGGTTTCGCATAGGGCTTCCGGGCTTGCGCAGGCTCAGGCCGCCGTTTTTCTTCTTCCGTTTCCAGTGGATTCTTGTTCGGCATTTTTTAACCTTCACCTCGAAAGCAAGCTCTTAACCGCAGATGCAACATCTGCAACCGGATCCCGCAGAGCCAGGATTATATCTTAACTGTGGCGTTCGCCGTAAGACCGCACGCTTTCGCATCAGACTGCGTTTGAGAATGCCCCGGGCAAAACCTTGAACCACTAAGGACACAAAGGACCACGAAGGATTTCGGTCGCGGTGTAGCGGAGCCTGCTCTCGGCGTAGTCGAGCGGTGGTCCAGGGGTCTAAGAATCGCGCGAGGGCTTACCTTTTCCGAACCGCTTGATTGTCAGTCGCCCGCCGTTCCGAGCAGGAATCCGTTGGCCTCTTCTTCTTTCGCAACTAGCCCTTCGGGCAGCGTGCCGCGGTTGTACTCCGCCATACGATTTTTCCACTTGAGAAAGTCGGTGATGTTCTCCGGCTCAATGCGAATCTCCACTCGCCGCAAACTCGCGAGCAGCAGATTCATCTCGTTCTGGAATCCGGCTGGGGAACGCAGATTCTTAGCCGACGCTTTCACGTGCTCAATTTCGCGCCCGCTCACTTCGAGCAAGCCCCAGCCCAAGGGCAGTTCCTCGGCCTCGATCAGGCCACGTGGCGACAGGTAATAGCGCTCGCAGCCAACGCCCTGCTCCGGCCTCTGGCGGAAGGGCTTGGCGCGATCGGCGAGGAAATCCGCGCGTGAAACTTTGCTCTCCACCAGCACCGAATGGCACTCGCGCTTCCAGCCGATGGCGTCCGGCATCTCGCCGCTGACGCAAGCCTGTTCGCTGAGCACCACGCCGCAGCGATAGCGCCGCAGCCACCCGACCGCCATCGAAACCAATTTCGTGTGAGTCATGGTCAGAAAGAATCCTCAGGAAAGTTTCGAAGGAGAACGGCATTCTGAGAAGTGTCAGAGTAGCTTCGAGCGTCGAGGGTAGGCGACGGGTGACAGGAAAGGCAAGATCTGGAAAAGCAAAATCAAAGGCAAGACTTGTTTTTGTTTTTCCTGCCACCTGTCACCTTTGCTTTTCCTGCTTTTCCGCCTGTGACTCCGAGTCTACGCTCTGCTTCACGTTACGCTCGTAACCCCTTTATCCATCGCTAATTACAGAAGTATTACAAAGAAGTCCGTGCATTCTTGGTATCGTCGTAATCGAACCCCCAGTCAAATAGGTGTTTGGGAGAAAACGAGGTTAGAAAACGAACCATGAGCGAGACCATGCGCGAGACAATCAGCGAAGCGGCAAGCCAGGCGATGAGGGACGCAGGGGAAGGCAGCAATCGTAAAGACCAAGCAACTAGCGTCGGCATCAATTGGGGTACGGCGATCGCCATGGGCTTTTTTCACGTGGGCGCGGTTGCGGCATTATTTTTCTTTACCTGGCCGGCATTTTTCGTCGCTATTTTCTTATGGTGGGTCTCGGGTAGCCTCGGCATCGGGATGAGCTATCACCGTCTGCTGACGCATCGCGGATACAAGACTCCGAAGTGGGTGGAATATTTTCTGACCTGGTGCGCGACGCTGGCGCTCGAAGGCGGACCGATTTTCTGGGTGGCAACGCACCGCATTCATCATCAGTTCTCGGACGACGAAGGCGATCCGCATTCTCCGATCGACGGCAAGTGGTGGTCGCACATGGGATGGATCCTGATGGGCAAGTCGATGCATCACGACACCACGACCCTAGCCCGCTACGTGCCTGACCTGACCAAAGATAAAGTTCACGTCTGGCTGACTAAGTATCACTGGACGTCAAACGTTATTCTGGGCGTCATCCTTTATGCCATCGGCGGATTGCCCTGGCTGCTTTGGGGAGTGTTCGCGCGCACGGTGGTTGGACTGCACTCCACCTGGATGGTGAACTCGATTACTCACATGTGGGGTACGCGGCGCTTCGTGACCAAAGACCTTTCGACCAACAACTTTTTGATTGCGCTGCTGACCTTTGGCGAAGGATGGCACAACAATCATCATGCCCATCCAGTATCGGCGCGCCATGGGTTGAAGTGGTATGAGATCGACATGAACTGGTACGGCATCTGGGCGCTGAAGAAATTGGGGCTGGCGCGGCATGTGTATAAGGTCGACCTTGAAAGGCTTCCGCCGAAACCGGTTCTGGTTCGCGATGTGAACGCGGCTGCGGTGCTGGCGGCGGCTGCGGGGAACGATTAGAACCTCTTCATCGCCGAGACGCTGAGAAACCGGAGAATACTCTCCGGTTTTTCTTTTTCTAGAATTTCTCGGCGTACCTCGGCGTCTCGGCGGTGAAATGATTAGAATTCTCCTGTGCGCATCATCAGCCGCCAGAAAGCCATCTACTTTTTCCTCACGCTGGGGGTTGCGCTGGCGGCGGTGGCGTTCGCGGTCGGCAGCGGATGGATCATCCTCAACTGGCGCGAAGGCATCCGTGTGTTTCTCGGCATCATTTTCTTTGGCGCTATCGTCGCCGGCCTTGTCCTCAATACGATTTTTCTGGTGCGCGAAATTCGCCGCAATGAGCAGCATGACAGCTTCATCAACGCGGTCACCCATGAATTAAAAACGCCGATTGCTTCGATACGGCTCTACCTGCAAACTTTGCAGAGGCTCGATGTCGCAGAGGCGCAGCGGCGGCAGTTTTACGAGTTAATGCTCGTCGATACCGAACGCCTGCTGCATACCGTCGAACAGGTATTGAAAGCTGGCGAAGCCGCGCAGAAGAAGAGCGCGACCCGGCGTGCGGCGGTGGAGTTTGACGCGCTGGTACGCGAGTGCATGGAACTGGCGCGAACTCGCCATCATCTGCAAGCGACTGACCTGGACTATCGTCCATCGCTGCGCAATGGCGACGGGGCGAGCGTGGTTGGCGACGCGGAGGAGTTGCGGACGGCGGTTTCGAACCTGCTCGATAATGCGGTGAAATACTCGCCCGATGGCGTGCACATTTCCGTCGAACTCGACGCACCTGACGAGAAGCGGGTCGTGTTGCGGGTGCGCGATCGCGGCGTGGGCATTCCGGAGCACGAATTGAAACGAATCTTTAAACGCTTTTATCGGGTGACGCAGCGCTCGCTGTCGCAAGTAAAGGGCACGGGTCTCGGTTTGTTTATCGTACGCTCGATCGCGCGCAAGCACGGCGGCCGCGTATTCGCCGAGAGCGAAGGCGCCGGCAAGGGCACGACCGTAACGCTGGAATTGCCCAGGAAAGAATTGGCACGGAAGGTGACGGTAGCATGAGCCGCGTCCTGGTCGTCGAAGACGAGGCGCATCTGGCGGACGGTTTGCGCTTTAATCTGCAAGCCGAAGGGCACGCCGTCGAGGTTGCAGCCGATGGCGAGGCGGCCCTGGAGCGGCTGGTCGAAAAAAGTGAACACTTTGACGCCGTGGTTCTCGATGTGATGCTTCCCGGCAAGAGCGGCTTCGACGTAGCCTTGTCGCTGCGCGAAAAAAAGAATTATGTGCCGATTCTGATGCTGACCGCGCGCGGTCGTCCGGAAGATGTGTTGCTCGGATTCGCGGCGGGCGCCGACGATTATTTGCCTAAGCCGTTTGAGCTGGCGATTCTGATCGCACGGCTGGAGAGCCTGATGCGGCGCAGTGCGTGGATGAAAAGCACCGTGCCGTCAGGTGAAGAACCGATGTTTCTAAAGCCGCAAGAAGTTGGGCACCCACTCGATACCTTCGGTTTTGGCGGCAAGACGATTGATTTCGCCGAACTCGAACTGCGCTCGCTCGGAAACACGATCCACTTGACCGTGATGGAGGCGGAGTTTCTCCGGTATCTGGTGCATAGCGAAGGCCGTGTGGTTTCGCGCAAGGCGATCCTCGAAGAGGTCTGGGGTTTGCATGAAGACACCGACACACGCGCCATCGACAATTTCGTAGTGCGGCTGCGGCGCTATATCGAAGAAGATCCGGCGCGCCCCAAGCATTTGCAGACGGTGCGTGGAGTGGGATATAGGTTTGTGGCGGAGCCGGAGGAGCAGGGGAAAGAGGCAGGCGATGAGTGATTCGGATTCGAGCGAGCGTCAGACAACTACAAATGCAGGTCACGACTGGAAGACGCACGGCCTGCGCATTATTCGCAGCGGCGAACTGGACACGAACACGCCCCAGACACCGGGCATGACCCGCGCCGAAGCCATCTCACACGCCAGCGCGGGCGCGAAAAAACTTTGGGCGGGAACCGTGGTTGTGCATCCCAATGCCAAGACCGGCCCTCATCATCATGGTGAGCTCGAAACCGTGATCTATGTAGTGCGCGGTCGCGCGCGTTTTCGCTGGGGAAATAATCTGGAGTTCGTCGATGAAGCGGGCCCGGGAGATTTTGTATACGTACCTCCGTATGTGCCGCATCAAGAGCTGAATGCGCGAAAGGACCAGCCGGTGGAGGCGGTGATCGTGCGCAGCGGGCAGGAGCCGATCGTCGTCAACCTGGATATTCCGAGCCCCGAGGACGCCGCGGAAAATCCGCAAGACGATCCATTCCACTCCGCACCGAAGCGATGATGTTCCACAAGCGGAAGGGAAACAGCGGAAGGGAAACAGCAAATCGTCGCTGCTGTTAGTGCTGTTTGGCGGAGGAACTCGCCGCCAGTTCGCGGAAGAGGCCCAGCAAGGATGCTGCGGCTTGTTGGTCGGAGAGGTTCTCGAGCGCCACCGTAGCAGTGAAGTGCGGCGCGGTGGAATTGAAGCGAACGCCCACAAAATCTTTATCGCGCCAGGTGGCGAGCGCATTGACGACCGGGCTCAGTTCGACGGGCCAATCTTCCTTGGTGGTAAGAATGACGGGGCCGGGACGGCTTATGGTCCAGGCGCGGTTGCCGGCCAAAACTTCTCCTGTTTTTTTCGCGCCCGGCTTCTTTGGACTTGGCCCCGAGTAGCCAGACCAGCGATGGCGAATCACGTCGAGGTGAAAGCCGGGGGGAAATCCCATGTTGGCCTCGAAAGTCAGCGTTTCCTGCTGCTGGCGCCAGCGGCTTAAAGCCCACTGCACCGGAAGCGGACGAGGCAAAAGGCGAATGGTGAGGCGAGCATCATCGAACCAGCGCGAGGAAAGATGCAGAGTTGCCTTCAGGCGAGAGCTGCTGGCCTGCCAGCGCAGATCGGCGACGCGGCCTTTTCCGAGACATGCGGCCTGTACCCACTGGAGCACATTCCCGGCCCGGCGCCGGTTGTAGCGAACAAACCAGCCGTACCAGAGGAAACAAAGGGCGAGCGCTATGCCGACATCGATCAGAAGGAAACGGGCCATGAACCGGGCTGCCTCTGCCGTGAAATCCTACGTCTAATAGATGCAACTACGCAAGGGGAGGAAACGGAAAAAAAGTTGCGGAAGACCGTGACATTTCCCCGCTTAGGAATCTCGGCCACTTCGCCCTTCACACTCCCGCTACAATGGCCGCGTGCGGTTTCGAATCCGACAATTTAAGAAAGCTGATTTTCAAACGCTGTGGCAGATTGACCAGGCGTGTTTTGAGCCGCAGTTGGCGTATTCGCAAGCGGAACTGGCGTTCTATATGCGACGGCCCGGGTCGTTTACCCTAGTGGCGGAAGATGAAGCCGCGAATGAAGGCGATAAAGATAAAGATAAAGATAAAGAGAGGGTCGAGGGCGGTTCGGCTGGGGGCGAACGCGGGTCGGCAGATGAAATTGCTGAGTCGGGGATTCTTGGTTTCATTGTGGCAGAGAACCGTCGCCAGATCGGGCACATTATTACCATCGATGTGATCGAAAGGGCGCGGCGCACCGGCGTGGGATCGGCGTTGCTAGAGGCTACGGAAGGAAAGCTGTTGCGAGCAGGCGCCACCTCGGTCGCCCTTGAGACTCCGGTGAACAATGCGGCGGCGATTCGCTTCTACAAGAGCGAGGGATATTACGTAGAAAAAACGGTGGCCGGTTACTATTCGAATCAGATGGATGCGCTGGTGATGACGAAAGAGTTGGCTGGCACTTCGTAAAGGTGCGGATTTACCGCGTTTTAAGAGTGCCAAGTTCCGCTTTTACAATCAAGAGGAAGCCTTGCATGAAGATTGCGATTCAGGGAGAACTCGGTTCTTTCAGTCATGAGGCCGCGGAAGCGATGGTGCCGCGAGCGGTGGCGGTTCCGTGTGCGCGTTCGCTTGAGGTCTTCGATCGGGTGCAGCGCAAATCGGTTGACGGCGCGGTTATTCCGATTGAGAATTCGCTGGCCGGTTCGGTTGCCGAACATTTCGATCTTCTGCTTAGCCGCGATGTACATATCGTCCGCGAGTTTCGCCTGCGCATCGTGCACAACCTCATCGCTTTGCCTGGCACCAAACTGCGGGATGTGCGGCGGGTCTTCTCGCATCCGGTGGCGCTTGATCAATGCCGCGACCTGTTCGCCAAGAATTCGAAGCTGGAGCCGGTTCCCTTCTACGACACGGCCGGAAGCGTGAAGCACGTTGTGGCCGAGGGCTTGCGCGATGCCGCTGGAATTGCCAGCCGGAGAGCGGCCGAAGTTTACAAGGGAAAAATTCTGAAGGCGGGCGTTGAGGATGACAAGAAAAACTTCACGCGCTTCTTCTTGATCAAGCGTGGAAAGCCGCAGGGCGCGCGGGATGCGAATAAGACTTCGCTGGCTTTCAGTACGAAGAACATTCCTGGCAGCCTGTTCAAGGCGCTCAGTGTGTTCGCGCTGCGCGATATCAGCCTGAGCAAGATTGAGTCACGTCCGCTGCGCGGGCGTCCGTGGGAGTACGCATTTTTTGTCGATCTGCTGCGCGGCGACGACGAGGACACGCGAAATGCGATGCGGCATTTGGGCGAGATCTCAGACCTGGTGAAGGTGCTGGGGTTTTATCCGGAGGCGTGAGGCATCTGGCTCCAGGGACGATTGAGTGGGAGTAGGTTTTACTCGAAAATAAATTTCCCTTGGTCGGTCGTTATCGAGTCAACGCCGGTCTGAAATGCCTCGAGGTCTTTCTGGCTAGTGCCGCATGGAATGTCCCTTCGATAAGAGCGAAGGGACACGCGCGATCAGAAGGCGAAGCGAGCACCGATGGTCGGAGCAAAGTTGTTGTCGGAGTTATAGGGGACGCCGGGGCCGTGAGGGATGGCGATGGCCAGACCGCCGCTCACCCAGGAATACGCAATTCCGGCAAAAGCGTCGAAACGCTTGGTGAAGTGATGATCCACGTAGAGCGATCCCTCGTTGAGGGAGCCCGTGCAGGAGGCGCGGAAACCGGCTGCGGCCGAGCAGGCCGGAGGAAGACGGAAGTCGTTCTGCCGCTGTTGATACCAGGCGAGAGTGAAGTCGGTTTTGCTGCGGTAGGTGTACTTCACGCCCGTCCACCAGATGTTCACCAGCTTTTCAGTATCAAGATTGTTGTCTTCGACTCCGCTCATGTAATAACCGCCCTGATCGGAGGCGCCAACGCCCAACGGGTTCGCCGGGTTGTTCTGCCAGATGTATTCGTAGCCGGCAAAAAACTTGAACGGGTCCCACACATACTTGGCAGCGACCATAATTGCGTTGTTGTCGGTCACGATGCCATATACGGTGTCGGTCGGGTCGACCAGATTGGGCCCCAGGCCGGGCCCCCCGTTGATGGGGTTGGTATTGATGCTGTCGGTGGTCGACTGATAGGGCGCCGACAGACTCTGAGGTCCAAGCAAGGGGTTCAATACGCTGATCGCCTGGTTGTAATGTTGGAAGACGGCATCGGCGGAGAACTTGCCCTGATCTCGGCCGAGGCTTCCGCCGAGGTCGAATCCATAGGCGTTGTTGTGCGCCGATTCCGGCGTACAGGTGGTGGCGGTCCAGCCGGCGGCGCCCGAGTAGCAGCCGGCAGAATCGTCGGCGAATTTGTACATCGCGCCAAAATGAACCGGGCCATAGGCGAGGCGATACTTCACGGCGTCGTCCCAGCGGGAGTCCTCGGTGTCGCCGCCGCCGGCCATGGTGCCGTTATACCCGATGTAGGAAAAGGCATAGCTGCCGCCGGCGGGATCGTAAAGGAGCATCGCATCGGTGCCGAGAGAGCGCTGACGACCGAAGGTCAGCGTTCCGAAAAGCTTGGACGATACGCCGCCATAGTATTCGTCATTGAAGGGTTGGCCGGCGCGCGCGCCATCGATGGCTATCGAATAGCTGGCCCGGGGAAGGCCGTTGTTGATGATGTCGGTCTTTGACGCGTTGGCGAGCAGGCCGGACTGTGGATTGATGCCGGTGGAAGCGTTGAACACTGCGAACCAGCCCGGCAGAAATTCTACCTTGCCCCTGACGCCGAGACCGCTCTGCTGCAGGTTGTTCGGTGCGACGACGAATCGATGCTGAAAGCCGTTTCGGTTCACCAGGGATTCGCCTTCATAGTTATAGCCGTTTTCCGGTAAGCCGTGGCTGACCCAGCCGGCGCCGACGTCATACGCACCGTACACCGTGATGCCGTGCCAGGTCAGCGAGCAATCGGTGGCGGCGAACTCGTGGCCGCTGGCGCAGGTGTCGGGGGTGCTCCGCTGCATCTTAATGTCGACGGTGGTGTCCTGGCCAACCGCCAAGCTGATTCCGGTGAGCGTTTCATCGGCGAACCCTGGTTTTGCCGCTCGAATATCGAAGCGCCCCAGAGGCAGGCCGGACGCCTGAAAGTGCCCCACGCCGTCGGTTGCTATGGTGCGCGTTGTCCCTGTGTCAACGTTCCTGATGGTCACGGCGACATCGCGAATGCCTGCGCCGTTTTGGTCCGTCACCATGCCGGAAAGGCTCGCTCCCATTTGGGCCCACGCCGGGGACGCCGCCATGGCAAGCCACAAAAGCAGGATGACCAGGGTGAGAGATCGAGCAGTCCAGCGCATAGAAGCAACCTCCGACAATCGATCGTTTTGAGGAATCGTGAAGTGTATTTGAAATACACTTTTTATGTCAAATACGATGTGGTTTTATTTATATTGATAGACGATTCTGCCGATAACCCAAGCCGGTGATACTCGGACGAACGGCGGTTGACCGTGAACGGCATTGACGGTACGATTTCGTTCCGATGCGCAGGAGTGGCAAATTCGAAGAACAACATGCTCAAGAGTTGCTGCACCTGCGAGACGCTGCGCTCAAGCTGGGGATCAGCTTTCCGACCATCAAGCAGTGGATTTACAAGCATAAAATTCGCAGCGTGCAGACGGTGGGAGGACACCACCGCATCCCGCAGAGCGAAGTAGATAAGCTATTGTTCCGGACGCGCGGTCGAACCGAGAAAGAACGGAAGCAAGTGGTGCGGCGCGTCAGCGGACGCAATCAACTGGTGGGACGCATCGATTCGGTGCGCATCAGCGGGCTGATGGCTGAAGTCAAAATTTCGATTGGAGACCAGCAGATCACGTCGATTATCACGGCCAATTCCGCTCGCGAAATGCAACTAAAGGCGGGGCAGACTGCGGCGGCGCTCATCAAAGCAACTGAGGTGATGATTCTGCGGGTTTGAGTTGAGAAGTGTTAGTTAGAAGTCTGCTATGAGAAATCGCCGATTCTATCCCGTTGTGCTTCTCGCTGTCATGGTGTTGCCGGTTCTCGCCTCGGGTCAGCAGTTGGCGATTCAAGATGAGAGTGGGAAGCAGACAATTCTGGCGCGGGCCGACCTAGATGCTTTGCCGCGCGTGAAAATCACGACGGGCTCATCCAGTTCGTCCGCGACTTTTGAAGGTGTCGCACTCGATAGTGTGATGGAAAAGGCGGGAGTGGGCTTGGGCGAGACGATGAAGGGAAAACGGATGGCTTCCTATTTGCTGGTGGAGGCTGCCGACGGATATCGCGTGGTGTTTGCTTTACCCGAGATCGATCCGGCGTTCACCGACAAACGGGTGGTTCTGGCCTTCTTGAAAGATGGCAAGCCGCTCGATGCCAAGGAGGGGCCATACCTGATCGTGGTACCCGACGAAAAGAGAATGGCGCGCTGGGTGAGGCAGGTGACGACGTTGAAGATGGTTGCCGCACCGTGAACCCTGTGCCGCGCAAGAGGTCAGTCCTTCTGAATCATCACCTCGGTAGCTTTGACTACAGCAGTAACGGTATCGCCCTTTTTGAGTTTGAGTTCGTCAGCACTGCGGCGGGTGATGGCGCTCTCGATCAGATTGTCCCCGACGCGAACGACGACATGGGCCATGATGTCGCCGAGTTGAATTTCTTCGATCTTACCGCGCAGTTTGTTGCGAGCTGAGATGGGCATATAAATATTATAAATGCGGCGATGGAGTGCCCGAATCGGCGATTTTTTCGTTACAACTTGCTGTGAGGAACTGCACAGCCGAAAATCGAAGCTTCGACTTAGGATCGAGGAAGTCCGGGATCTACGAGGGCCGTCTCCGCTGCTACCTGCGAAGAACAAGGTTTTCTGCAGCAGATGCTGGGCAAGTGTTTAAGGAAAACGCGGTCTCGAGGCGCAATTACGGAAGTGGGCCCATGTCCATTCTGTGTCTTGCAAAACTCGGAAAAAGGTCTAGAATTCAACAGCCTAGCCCACTAGTCTGCATCTTTTTCGCAGTTTGAGTCATCAAAGGTTGAGTGGAACCCACTCAAGGGAAAATCATGAGCGATCCTACTAATACTACTGAGCTTACTTCCTACGAAACCACCGAACGTTCGCTGCCGATTCTGCCGGTGCGCGACACGGTTCTCTTTCCTCACGCCGTGCTGCCTCTGACGGTTGGGCGGGAGAGTTCGGTTCAACTGATCAACTCGCTCGGCGAGGACAAGACGATCGTCGTCGTCGCCCAGCGCGAGGCGCGCGTCGACACGCCGCAGCCGACCGACCTTTACGCCATCGGAACGCTGGCCGTGGTGCACAAAGTCGTCAAGATGCCCAATCAGAGCCTCTTTGTTTTCGCCGAAGGCCTGGAGCGTGTGCGTCTGGCTGATTTCGCGCAACTCTCGCCCTTTATGCGCGCGCGGGTAACGACGATCCCAGAGATTATTCCCCCGAAGGATTCCGAGATTGAAGCGCTGCAGCGCAACGTGCTGACCTTATTCCAGCAGATCGTGGCCGGTTCGCCGACGCTCTCGGACGAGCTTTCGACAGTGGCCATGAACATCGAAGAGCCGGGCCGCCTGGTCGACTTCATCGCCTCGTCGCTGCCTTCGCTGTCGACGTCCGACAAGCAGGAGACGCTCGAGACGACTGACGTCCGGGTGAGGCTGGAAAAAATCAATCAGCACCTGGCGAAAGAGCTTGAGGTGCAGCAACTGCGCAACAAGATTCAGTCCGAAGTGCAAGATCGCGTGCAGCAGACGCAGCGCGAATATTACCTGCGCGAGCAGATGAAGGCGATCCAGAAAGAGCTGGGCGAGCAGGACGAAGGCGCGCGCGATACGGAAGAACTGAAGCAGAAAATCGAATCGGCCGGCATGCCCGACGATGTGAAGAAAGAAGCTCTCAAAGAGCTAGGGCGGCTGGCGCGCATGTCGCCGATGGCGGCGGATTATTCGGTCACGCGAAATTACATCGAGTGGCTTGCCGTGCTGCCGTGGGCGAAGACTTCGGGCGGAGAAATTGAAATCCCCAAGGCGAAAGAAATTCTTGATGCCGATCATTACGATTTGCAAAAGGTGAAAGACCGCATTCTCGACTACCTTTCGGTGAGGCGCTTAAAACCCAGCATGAAGGGACCGATTCTCTGTTTTGTCGGCCCTCCTGGCGTAGGGAAAACTTCGCTGGGTAAATCCATCGCGCGCGCGCTGGGACGCAAATTCACGCGCCTGTCGCTCGGCGGCGTACACGACGAGGCGGAGATTCGCGGGCACCGGCGCACGTACATCGGCGCCTTGCCCGGTCAGATCATTCAGGGCATACGGCGCGCGGAGACCAAAGATCCGGTCTTCATGCTCGACGAAATTGATAAGGTGGGGCGCGATTTCCGCGGCGATCCGGCGTCGGCGCTACTCGAAGCGCTCGATCCGGAGCAAAACGCGACCTTCCGCGACAACTATTTGGACGTGACTTTTGACCTGTCGAAGGTCTTGTTCATCACCACCGCAAACATGCTTGATCCGATCGCCGAGCCGTTGCGCGATCGCATGGAGATCATCGAGCTTCAGGGTTACACCGAAGAAGAGAAGGTGCACATCGCTTTCCAATACCTGATTCCTCGGCAGATTGAAGAGAACGGAATCACGCCGGAGCAGATTGAATTTCCAGAGGAGGCGGTGAGCTACATCATTCGCCATTACACTCGCGAAGCAGGAGTGCGCAACCTCGAACGTACGATTGGCACGATTTGCCGCAAGCAGGCGCGGCGTTTGGCGGAAGGCAAGAGCGAGAAGTTGGTGGTGACCAATAAGGTTGTGCAGGAATTTCTCGGCGGCATCAAGGTGCGGAGCGAAGGCGAAATTGCCGAGCGCACCAAGCGCGCTGGCGTGGTTGTCGGTTTGGCGTGGACGCCTTCGGGCGGAGACGTGCTGTTCGTCGAAGCCAACCACATGAAAGGCAAAGGCGGCCTGACCATCACGGGGCAGATTCAGGATGTGATGCGCGAGTCGATGCAGGCAGCGCTGAGCTGGGTGCGCTCGAACGCGAAGGAGTTGAACATCGACGAGGAATTCTTCGCGAATCACGACATACACATTCACGTGCCAGCGGGAGCGATTCCGAAAGATGGTCCGTCGGCTGGCGTGACGATTGTGACGGCGCTCGTATCGTTGCTTACCGGCAAACAAGTGCGTCCGCTGACCGCGATGACGGGCGAGATCACGCTGAGCGGGAATGTGCTGCCGGTGGGGGGCATCAAGGAAAAAGTGCTGGCCGCGAAACGCGCCGGCGTACATGACGTTATCCTTCCGGCGGATAACAAGACCAACGTCGAGGAAGACCTGACGCCCGAACAGTTGCAAGGATTGACAACGCATTACGTGAAGACCATCGACGAGGTGCTGGAGATTGCGCTGCCGGCTTCGCCACAACAGGAACTTCAGGATGCGGAGGAGCGGGAGAAGGTGCTGAGCACGTAGACCTTCGACTTAGACGCTGCCAAGCGACTGGCATTTGGCCGTATGCTACTGCCATGGCCAAAAAGGTTTTGGTTGTTGCTACGGTCTTGATGGCGGCCGCGCTCTCTGCCGCTCAAAACACAGCTCCCACTTCACGCCCGCGGGCCTCCGACCTCGGGCTCAAGGTCGGCGTTCTGCCAACCGGCCCGCTCGACGCGATTACCGATGTTGCCGGTGTCGAGGTCGGCCAAACAACCATTATTCGCGGCGACAATATCCGCACTGGCGTGACCGCCGTTCTGCCACATCCCGGCAATCTCTATCGCGAGAAAGTGCCGGGCGCGATCTTTGTGGGCAATGGTTTCGGAAAGCTGGCAGGCTCCACGCAGGTCGAGGAGATGGGCGACATCGAGACGCCCATCCTGCTGACATCCACCACAAGTGTGCCGCGCGTGGCGGACGCGCTGATCAGTTACATGTTGGCACTGCCGGGCAACGAGGATGTGCTGTCTATCAACCCCGTGGTCGGCGAAACCAATGACGGGTGGCTGAGTGACATTCGCGGCCGTTACATCACGCCCGAAGACGTATTCGCCGCCGTCAGGAACGCAAGGGGCGGTCCGGTCGAGGAGGGCGCAGTCGGCGCGGGCACGGGGACGGTGGTCTTCGGCTGGAAAGGCGGCATCGGAACCTCATCGCGCCGCCTGCCCGCTAATCTCGGGGGATACACGGTAGGTGTTCTGGTGCAGACAAATTTCGGCGGAGTCCTGACCATTGCCGGCGCTCCGGTGGGCCAGGAACTGGGCCAGTACTACCTTCGTAAAGAACTCCAGCAGGCTAGCAGCGGGGCAGGCGGCGTTAAAGACAAGGCAGACGGATCATGCATGGTCGTCGTCGCGATCGACGCGCCCCTGGACGCGCGCAACTTGAAGCGACTGGCGGCGCGGGCTTTGCTCGGCGTTGCGCGCACCGGTAGTTCGGCCTCGAATGGCAGCGGAGACTATGCGATCGCATTTTCGACGGCGCCGCAGGTGCGGATTCATGCCAATTCCAACGACAAAGGGCCGACGCGGAACGTGGTAGTGATGACTAACGACGCGATGTCACCGCTGTTTGAAGCCGCGATCGAAGCGACGGAGGAAGCAGTGTACAACTCGATGTTTGAGGCCACGACAATGACTGGCAACGGACATACGGTCGAGGCTCTGCCAATTGAAAAGACGGTGGAGATACTTAAAGAACACCGAATAATCAAATAAGGAATCGCTCGTGTTGGTTTCCAAACTGTGTTGCTTTCCAAACGTGGTTTCCAAACAAACAGTCAAACTTGACAAGAGTTAGTAACACGCCTAGACTCCGGCGTAAGTTATCTGAAAGGGTTTTTGATCTCGGGATTTATTCGAGACCTTTCTCCCCGTCAGCCACCTACGCCGCTCGTCCCTAAAAGGTGTAAGAGGGGTTTGACCCCGGCTAAGGACACCATCCACAGGGAACTCGAACGCGGCAAAAACAACCAGCGATAGGAGGACACCATGACGAAGTACGTGTATGCAGGAGTCGTGTTGCTCGGCCTCTTTGCAGTTCTTGGTACGAACCTACAGGCGCGAGCGCAAACCCCTACGGTGCCACCGCATTTCGATCACATTGTGATCATTATTCAGGAGAACCGCACGCCGGACAATCTGTTTGGTGGCGATCCGTCATCGCCGAGCACGACGTGTGGCGGGTTCAACGGTTTTACGCAGTTCATCGACCTGTCGAACGGAGGCCCAAACGCTTACGCATCGGGCGGGGCGGCGTGCACCTTCCTGACCGGGGTGACCAGTATGAACCCAGGGGGCGGCACGCATTCGAATGAAGACTGGCAGGGACAATGGGACAACGGGGCGCTCGACGGGGCGTGCAACCCGACCACGGATAAGGGTGTGAACTGCGCCACCGCTGAGGGTCCCTACACTTATGTAGAGCAGAGCGTAACCCAGCCGTATCTGGATATTGCGAATAACTACGCATGGGCGAATTACATGTTCCAGACAAACGAAGGGCCGAGTTTTCCGGCGCACCAGTTTCTCTTTGGCGGGACGTCGGCACCGGTATGGCCGACGGAGAAGTATGCCAACTATTTTGTCGCGGACAATCCCACTTTTTCGAAAAGCGGGTGTACCGACCAAGCGCCCAACCTGAAGTGGGTGGATCCGACGGGGGACCCCACGTTCAACTATCCGACGCCGACCACTCTGGGGGTGAGCGCCTATGAATGCTACGACCACAACACAATGGTGACCACGCAAGCCGGCGCCACGGGCGCGGTCACACCGAGGATCGACAAGGCGGGCGGCAACATTACCTGGGCCTACTACGCAGCGAGTAAGGGGATCATTTGGGATGCTCCCGAGGCTGTTCCGCAAACCTGCTACGGGGCGTATCAAGCGCCGACCCCGGGCGCGAAGTGTAGCGGGACAGAATACGACCATGTGAGGTTTCCGGTCACGGGAAACTCGGCGCCGATCTTTGACGATATCGCCGGCTGTAAGCTGCAAAAGATAACCTGGGTGACGCCGGCCGAGGCGTGGTCGGACCATCCGGGGAGTAACCCAACGCCGAGCGCCGGGCCGTCGTGGGTGGCGGATATTGTCGACGCCATCGGGCAGAGTATCACGAACAGCAGCGGCGCGTGCGATTACTGGACAGCCGAACCTACTGCCATCTTTGTGGTGTGGGACGACTGGGGCGGTTTCTTCGACCACGTTCCGCCGCCATACGTGGCGAGGGGAACGGGGACGGCGCCGAATTTTACCTGCTCGACCCCCAATGGCAACGACTGGGGATGCGGAGACACGTATGGGTTCCGCGTGCCCATGCTGGTGGTTTCGCCTTACACGAAGGCGGGAACGGTGTCGGGTCCGCTACCGGCGGGTTATCCGCCGATGTGGCCTCCACCGTACTCGGGTCCGTATACGGCAAACCCCTATCCGAATCCGTGCTGGATTCACGACTTTGGCAGCATCCTGGCGTTTACCGAACAGAACTTCTACCCCGCCGGAAGCAGGCAGATCGCACCGTCCGGTTTCGTCTACGCGGACGACAACACGTTCGACACGGAGTGCAACGGGTCGACGGCGGTTCCACTGTGGGAGTTCTTTAACAGCACTACCATTCTTCCGTTTAAGGCAATTTCCGCGCCGTATGCGCCCAGTTATTTCGAAACCTACACCAGCAAGAAACAAGCAGACGGAACCTATCCTATCCTGCAGGGTCCGGATGCCGACGATGATGACCAGTGACTGGTGAGATGGTTGTCGTGAATGTATGAACGACGATCGGCTGATGGCCGGCTTTCAGCGATGAAGACCCGGCCATGGCCGATTGGCGGAGAGCGCTGCTGCGGTCTTCGCTAGAAGAATCTGGGCTCTAGAAGAATCCGCGCAAAGAGGAGACAATGGTTCCGTGGCATAAAGCGACGACCACGAGAACCTGCGTTGACCGCCAATCCAATTCCGATTCCGACGCCAATTAACTCCAGAACTCCGCGAGGCTTTGCCCCGATGGAGAGCCGAGGGCGGCTGTCTCTAGACGCAGGTGCGAGAAGTCGGTTGGTTGGTGCCAAGACCGAGGGCGCAAAACCTAAGCTGGGGTTACGGGCATGGATGGAACGGGTTTTGGTGGAGTGCGATCGCGCCGCTGAAGGCTTCGACGCCGACCCGGTGCACGATCTGCGAGTTGCGCTCCGGCGCTGCCGTTCTCTCGCCGATGGGCTGATGGCGCTTGATCCCGATTCTTCGTGGAAGGACATGAAGAAGGCGGGTAAGAAGCTTTTTCAGGAACTCGGCGATTTGCGCGACATGCAAGTCATGCAGGAGTGGATGGAGAAGCTGAGCGATTCCAACCTGCCCGGCGATCCGGTCTGCGATAAATTGCTCGATCATGTGCACCGGCGCGAAGCCGAATGCAAAGAGGACGCATTCAAAGACCTTCAACAATTTGACCGCAAGCAATGGCGTCAATGGAGCCGCGGCCTGCCGCGGCGTGCAGCGCGAGTGCGTCCTGGAAGCGTCGTGTATATGCATCTGGCGCTCGAAAAGTGGACTGCCGCTTACGAACTGCACAAAGACGCGCTGCGGACGCGATCGCAGGCCAGTTGGCACGAGCTGCGCATCGGAATCAAACGCTTTCGCTATACGGTGGAGAATTTCCTGCCGCGCCAGCACGAGCTGTGGGGCGACGATCTCAAACAGTTGCAGGATCTGCTGGGCGAGGTGCACGATCTGGATGTGCTGTGGTCAACTGCCGTCGAGATCATGGCGTTTCCCGATATGGAAAGCCAGCGCCGGTGGCGGGAGAAGTTGAATGCGGAGCGCTCGCGGCGAATCGCAAAATATCGCGAGAAGATGGTTGGCCGCGAATCGCTTTGGCGCGTGTGGCGAGCAGAGTTGCCCGCGGGAGAGCAGTTGCGCGCGGCGGCGCTCAGCCGCTTACGCGTCTGGGCAGGATATCTCGATCCCGATTCTACGCATTCCCAGCACGTTGCCCAGTTGGCTCTTCTGTTGTACGACGGACTGAGAAATGCGGGACTACTAACGGCAAGCGCAGTGGCAGTGGATCACGTTGCATCGGAGGCTGCTTCTTTAAAAGGTCGGCCGTCGAACCGTGCGCCGTCGAGTCACGACGAGGATTGGAGAGCCATTCTAAAAGCCGCGGCCTTCATGCACGATGTGGGCAAAGCGAAAAAGTCCGAGAATCACCACAAGGCCTCTTACCGGATGATCCGCAAGTTGCCGCGGCCGCTCGGCTTGAGCGCACAAGAATTTGAGCTTGCCGCGGTGGTGGCGCGCTACCATCGCGGGGCATTGCCCCGTTCGCGGCGAAAGACCATGCAAACGCTGGAACTGCCGCTTCGGCCGGTTGCGATGGAACTGTCCGGCATTTTGCGCCTGGCCGATTCGCTCGCTCCGAGCAACGGAAACAACCGGCTCGAAAAGGTCAGTGCGCCGCGCCTCGAGGTCAGCGTGCACGATCATGCCGTAATGTTGCGAGTGCCGGGATATTCTGCGCTCGATCGTTCGGCGGAAGAAATAGCCGCCGCGCGCCACCTGCTCGAAACTGTGCTCCGGCAGCCGGTTTTGGTGCGAACCCTGCGCACGCCGGCAACAGTCATCAAATCAGTCGGACGCGCGCCAGCGGGGGGAGACTAGAGATTCCTCGCTGCACTCACATTATCTTTTTCGTGCATGTTTCCATGTCGAGGAGTATGTTTAGCAGTTCCATCACAGTTCAACGGATCTCCCTCGCTGGAGGTGGTTGTTGAAAAACCTGGTATTGACGAATCACGTCTGGGGAAAAAGGGTATTTCACAAATCTCACAGGATCCTTCTTATATTGCTCTTCTTTGTGCTCGTGCTTTCGGCCCAGCAGCCCAAAGAACAGCCCCCCGCAAATCCGAAGGCCTCCGAATACAAAATCCCTCCCGACGACGCTGCCAAGGCAAATCCGGTCAAGCCCAGTGCGGAATCGCATGCCAAGGGCAAGAAGTTATATGGCTATGATTGCGCCATGTGCCATGGAAAAGATGGCGATGGCAAGGGCGATATGGCGGCGGATATGAAGAACATGCCCAATTTCACGCATCAGGACGCGCTGAAAGGCCGCACCGACGGTGAGCTTTTCTACATCATCCGCAATGGCAAAGGTGAAGATATGCCACCGGAAGGCGACCGTGCGAAGGATGAAGATGTATGGAACATGGTGAACTATGTGCGCTCGTTCGCCAAGAAGTAAGTTGACGCGCCACCCCGATAATAGTAAGGGCTATCGAAACCAACCTCCCCGGTTGTCGCATATTCTGAACTAGTGGCACACCTGTAACTCCCTCCTGATTACCTTACTAAAAGACAGTGTACGAAAGGCCGGTGTACCCCGGTACTTTGACGCGTTACGGGACAGTTCCTAACATCGAGTTAGTCAGACAGGCGCCCCAACTGCGATCCCCCAGGGACAAGTGCAGGCGTTCGGCTGACCCATTCCAGTTACACGAGTTTGTTGACGAATTTTGTTCTACGACGCAGGGAGCCGCGGGTGCGGCCAATGTTATGAGAAGCCTGGAAATAAATGCGGGACATCGACGGCATCGGGCCAGCGGCTTCAGCTTGATCGAGATGACGATGGTGGTGGCACTCACCATCGTCGTGTCGGTGATCTCGGTCATCAGTCTGATGCCCATACTGAGTGCCCAGCACGTCGTCAACGCTTATAACACGACGCTCTCGGCGATGCGGCAGGCGCGCGACAATGCGGTATCGCAACGAACGTCGTATTCGGTGACGTTTCAGAACGCCACCATACCCAACACGATCACGGTCACGCCGACCTTGACGGGGTTCCAAGGCGATCAGAAAACGACGATCTATACCTTGCCAACGGATGTTTTGTTTCTCGCGCAATCAGCGGTGGCTTCGACGCCGGCCCCGGACAGTTTTGGGAGCGGAGCGAATGCGATTGATTTCGGCTACACGGCGAACAGCAGCGCGGGCGGGGCGACAACATTTTATTTTTGCCCAGATGGTTCGGCGCAGGACGCAGAGGATGGAGCGGGAAATTGCTCGGGCAGTCTGGACAATGGCGTAGTGTACATCGCCCAATCGGGAAACATACTTAGTTCGCGAGCGGTCGACATGTGGGGTGCAACTGGGCGAGTTCGGGGATGGCGACTCTATCCGAAGACCGGAGGGTATCAATGGCTACGTCAATAATGACGCGCAGCGGAATTGGTCGCGCCGACAGAAAAGCGGAAGCAGGTTTTTCGCTGCTTGAAGTAGTGATCTCAATGGCCATTCTGACGGTGGGAATGGTGAGCCTGCTCGGCGTGTTCGGGCTGGCGATGGCTACGACGCAGACCTCGCAGCAGGACATGATCGCCAAGCAATTGGCGAACGAGGCTTACGAAAGCATCATGACGGCGCGGAACACATCGCAGATGAACTGGGACAACATCCAGAATGTGAATTCGACCAACTGTCCGGAGACCGGCGCCGCCAGCTGCGGGATTTTTCTATCTGGTCTCCAGCCGATGTACAACTCGGGAGCGGACGGAATCTTTGGCACGGCGGATGATGCGGCTTCCGGCGAAGAAACAATTCAGGATCCCGGCCCGGACGGGGTTTTTCAGACCGCGGACGACACGTTTATCCCTCTGACCGGGTACCAGCGCCAGATCACGATCTTGCCGCTCTATGATTCCGGAGGAAACCTGATCAGCACGCTGCGCAGCACAACGATCACGGTGCAATATCAGACGCCGCAGACGCAGACGCCGAAAAGTTACAGTTTGAATTCGTTCATTTCGGAATTCCAGTAAAGGGGATTTATGAATCATTGCTCAACCAAACGCGAGAGTGGATTCAGCCTGCTGGAAATGGTCGTCTCCCTGGCACTGGGATCAATTGTCCTCGGTGCCGCGGTGCAGATCTACATACAGGGTGTGCAGGCGACCTGGACGACGACGCAGCGGGCGGAGATGCAACAGGACTTCCGTGCGGCTTCGAACTTATTGACGAAGGATCTGAGTTTAGCCGGAGCCGGTCTTAATCCCGGAACGGCGATCGCGTTGCCGTCCGCAGTGACTCCGATCTATGGGTGCGATCAAACCGGTACCTGTTATATCAATGGAGGGTCGGTACAGTATCCGAAACAGGGCACGACCCCTTATCTTTACGGTCTGCTGCCGGGCTACGACGCCGGGCCAATCTTGCTCGCCTCACAGGGCCCCACCGACATAGTTACGGTGGCCTACACGGATTCCAATTTCTATCTGAACTGCTATACCGCGACGGTCACCGGCGTTGGAGTGGTAACCTTTGCGCCGCCCGCCGGTTTCACGACCTGGGCAGCGACGGGCTGCTTGCCAAGCGGCACTACTTTGACGGCACCGCAAGCGGTGAACGACGCGGCCATCGGCTTGACTGCAGGCGATCTGGTTTACTTCCCGTCCTTGAATGGCACGCCAATCGTGGCTGAAGTGACGGGCGCTCCGACTCTAGTGAGCGCGAACACTTACACCGTGCCCTTTGCCAACGCCGACGTGCTCCATATGAATCAGACTAGCGGGGTCTACTACTTGAACGGCGTTCCGAAAAACGCTACCGGAGCATCGCCCGTGCGTCTGCTGGTGATCAGCTATTACATCAACAACAGCGTGGCTCCGCCGCGATTGATGCGGCAAGTGAGCGGGCACACTCCGATCCCGGCAGCGGAAAACGTCGTCTACCTGAAATTGACGTATGACCTTTTCAACGACGCCACCAATACGCCGGCGGTGGGCTGCGAAAACCCCGGAGCATCGGGCGACGTTTGCGTCTCCGGCTCTTCGTCGGGCCTCATCCCTAACCAGATCACCAAGATCAACGTTCAGAATATGGCGATGGACAGCTCCATGAATGGCACGCAGTTCGGCCAGGGAAATGGCTATCAGAGAATGGATTTGCAGACTTCGGTTTGCGCGCGGAATCTGACTTACGTCAACAATTACCCCAATTAGCGGCGGAGATGGCAAGAAGCGAGAAAGAATCATGGGGAGTGAAATGATGCGGAGCAAAGCGATTGGGACTGATGTAGTGAGGAGTTATCGGATGATGAAGAGCGCGGGACTGCACGCCAGAGGATTCACGCTGATTGCGTCATTGCTGATGCTGTTGCTGCTGTCGGGGCTCGCCATCGGCTTGCTGATGATGGTCAACACCGAAGGCAAGGTGGGTGGGACCGATCTGCAGAACAACCTGGCCTTTCACGCGGCTGACGGTGGCATTGAGAAGCTCGCCTCCGATCTGTCCACGGCGTTCACGAACGCGCAGGCCCCGCACACCGCCGTCATCTGCGCCGTCGGCGGACCACCTTACGGCTCAGTCTCGAACGAACCGGCGATGGTAGGAGTCACCTGGACACAATATTCGGTGACCCCAGCGTCAGGCTGTGTAACCGACCCGCCGACCGCATATCCGGGGACAATCCTTTCCGGACCGAACACAGGTTTATGGGCGGAGATCATTCCGATCAACATGTTGGCGACGGCTGCGTTACCGGGCGGTCAGGAAGTAAGCATGACGCGAGGCGCGCAGGTCGCGCTGATTCCGGTATTCCAGTTCGGCGTATTTTGCGAAGGCGACTGCGGTTTCTTCGACAGTCCGAATCTCACCTTCGCCGGACGCGTTCACACCAACTCTGATCTTTACCTAGGCGTAGCCAGTGGCGCCACGCTGACTTTTAACAACAAACTGGAGGCCTACGGCAACGTTGTGACCGAGGTGCTTCCCAACGGGTTATCGGCTTCTACCTACAGCGATACAGGTAACGTATACATTCCGACCGCGGTCGGCGGCTGCAGCACTCCAACGACAAATTGTGTGCTCAAGCCTACGAACGGTGGTTCCGCCTATGGAGACGGCAGCGTAACCGGTGCGGGTTCGGCCACGCCGCAGTCGGGAAGCAGTTACAACGCCACCAACTGGAATCCTTTTTCCCACAGCACCAACAGCATGATCATCAACGGCAATTATGGCAGCGCCACGACGCCGGGCACGGGCGCCAAGAAACTTTCGATGCCTTTCGTCAACGGCACGACCTTTCCCTATCAGATTATTCGCCGGCCATTGTCTACCGATACAGTCGCGCTGAGCGAGTCGCGCGAATACAATCTGGCTCAGATTCACGTGTTGCTTAGCGACGATCCCGCGGACTTGCCAGGCGGAGCTTCGGATACGAACAACGTGCGCCTGGCGAACATACCGCCGAATGCAGCGGGCAGCAACTATAACCTGCCTTATGGGATTCCGACGTCGTTCCCCTCAACCTTTCCTGCGCTGGCCGGTGGAAGCACTTACAACATGTACTTCGCCGCCGCGTCGAATGCGATACCGTCTAACACCTGCACATTGACCTACACAACGACCATTGCAATTTCTTGCCCTTCGGACTGGCCCTATCCGCCCGCGCCCTGGACGGCTACCATGCAGACAGCAGTGGGCGGAGGAAGCGACTCGGATGGGACTTATCCAAACTGTGTGTTGCTCTGCGGATTCCCAGACGGCAGCGCCGCTAATATCGGCGGGCCGCCTCCGTTTATCTCGAACAATGGCGCTACCCTCGCCGGATCCAGCACCTTGAGTGGAACGGGCACGAGCAACATTGTTCCGCCGACACTCATCCCCTGCCCGACGGCCACCATGCTAAAAGGTGGAACGGCCTATCCTCCGCTGGCCGCCGCGATACCTGCGGCTTGTACGGCAGCCAATACGGTGGCATGGCCAGTGAACCCACCCACGACGGCATCCCCCTATTATCCGCTCGTCGCCGGCACCGCCTACACCGAGGCGACCGCCAACACCTATCTAACCTCGACCTGGAACCTGATCGACGGCTGGCTGCGGGTGGAGTACAAGGACGCCTCAGGCCTCTGGCACCCGGTAACCAGCGAATGGCTGCAACTTGGATTTGCGCGCGGCCTGGCACCGCCCACGGTTAACGGCGGCAGCGCGCCAGCCGCTGGTACAAATCCGATCAATCCGAATGCGATTCTGCTGTTGCAGGAACCGGCTGACCGCGTCACTAACACCAACGACACGTTTGCCAGTTCATTGGCTGGTCTGGCCGCCGCCGAAACAGCGCTGGGTACCGTCGGGGTCACAGGCAACGGCGCGGTCACGGGAACAGCCCCGACATGTACCGCGACAACGGTAGTGTCTGGCACCACTTACTGCAAAGCATGGAGCGCCACCCCGCCGCAAGTTCTGACCGATACGGCGTCATTAGCAGCCTCAAAAATCTGGGAGTTTGGCGTTACCACTTCAGCAATGGCAACTTCGCCGGGGACTTCCTCGTTGGCGGCAGAGAGCCGCACGCGCTTCAACTGGTATCCCATAAACTTTTACGATGCTCGCGAAGGCGAGCCTCGCGATACGGTCTGGTCGAGCACTACCGCGGCAGATAATACCTGCACCTCCAACGGCATTATGAACGCCGTTGAGATCGACGTGGGCAACCTGAACCGCTGGCTGAACGGAGCGATCGGCAGCAGCGGCGCAAGTGTGGATTCGGCCGCGCAGAACGGATATGTGTTGTATTACTCGGATCGCCGCGGAATGCTGCCCAACCCGAATTTATTCGGCACTACGTTTACCAAGAGTGGCGACTCGGGGCTTGAGGACGTGATTAACTCGAGCAGCGCCCCCGGCACCCCAGACGGAGTACTGGAGCCAATTCCGTCAGGGAGGAACATCTCTCCGGAAGATGTGAATCAGGACAACCTGCTGGATGGCTTCGGCACCGACAACCTCGGGCTAGGCTTTTACGGCACGGGAACGAACTCCAACATCGACCTGAATTATTTTATCGTGTCCGCTAACCCGAACGATCAGTTCGGTACCGCGTCCTACAATAGCCGGATTGCGAGTTGTGCGGTTGCTCGCAAGAACTGGGTCAGCGGAGCACGCCACGTTTTAAAACTGGTGGATGGCTCGCTCGGCAACGTACCGAATAGCCCCACGGGAACCGTCGCTGATCCTGGCGGTTTTACGGTGGCGTCGGAAAACCCCGTATACATACAGGGCGATTACAACAGCAATTCGGGCGACAATTTCTGGCCGAGCGGAGTGCAAACCGGCGTACCGGATAAAGCTGGCCATTCCTCGGCCGCGGTCATCGCCGACGCGGTCACGGTTCTCTCCGATAACTGGGTGGATCAGTACAGCACGCTCGGCAATCCGAACAGTGGCGGCAACAATTCACCGACGCTCGCGCAAGGAAACCGGCCGGGTTCTACCACCTACTATCGAGTGGCGATCGCTGCTGGGAAGAATATGGCCTTCCCCTTCCCGTCATGGGAGAACGCCACCGACTACGGTTTCGGCACCGACGGTGGAATACACAACTTCCTGCGCTTCCTGGAGGATTGGAACTCAACCGGAGCCACGCTGAACTATGGAGGTTCACTGGTCAGCTTGTTCTACGCAACCTACAATACCGGCGTATTCAAGTGCTGCGCATACTCGGTGTATCAACCGCCTACTCGTAACTACATCTTCGACTCGGACTTCACGCTGCCGGCGGGTCTGCCACCGGGCACGCCGATGTTCAAAGACGTGGAAAGTCTGAGTTATCGGCAACTGTTTACGACACGGCAAACTGGACAATAGTTGGAGTCGAGACTACTGCTCGAAACCCCGATCCGCGAGGATCGGGGTTTTAGTTGGTAGGAGGTCGTTGGTCGTGGCAATCGACTCACGACTACCGGCCAGTGAACACTCCTTATCGAGTCTTACGAACGGCCGGAATGGATTCGCCTCCGCGGCGAGCCGCGGGATCGGTTGGCGGCGCGCTGAGAGCTAAATCGGACGACCAACAATCCGCGAGAATCTTAAATGTGCCGGCAGGTTGTCGCACCAGGACGATCAGATATTTTCCGCGCTCCTCGCGTCGCTTCCCCATCGCCACGGGCACGAGCATTTTGCAGCGGCCAAGATCGAGCGCAATGTCGCCCATCAGTTCGACGCGCAGCGATTCCATCTCGACATCGCCCAGCCCGGCTTCGAGCAGCGAGACGAGAAATTCACGAATGGCGGGCAAACTGCGAACGGGCGGTACGCTCGAACGGATGAGGGTAGCGTCGGCGGCGTAGAGTTCGAGCAGATCGTCGATGTGCTTGGTGTTGCACGCCTGCGCCCAGTCCTGAACGACCTGACGTGCGGCGGCTTCCGCGCGGCCACCGGTCGAGGTGCCTAACGAGCCTGGAGCGCGGCCGCGAGCGACCGACGGCTCGGACTCGGCTGCCGGGGCAGCGGACGACGTACCGCGTCCGTCGGCAAAATGATGGTAGTGATGGTGAATGTGATGCTGGCCGGCAGAAGTCCGCGGCGAAAGCGGAGTATCACCCGCAACAGGTTGGTTAGGGATTCCACACCAGACACAAAAACGCGCTCCAGCCGGAAGCGAACCGCCACATCCCGAACAGGCGGTTCTCGCTCCTTCCCCATCGTCCGCCGAAACCGCGGCAGCCGCCGCCAGGTTTTCAGCGGCGACACTGCCTGACATGCGTTGGATCGCCTCTACGGCAGCGGCGACGGCCTCAGCATTCGGCTTTGGCCAGCGAAAGTTGCCGGGCAATCGCTGAAAAAAATCTTCTACATCCTGGGCAGCAACAATCTGGTCTTTGTTATTGTTATTACGCTCGTCCCGTTCGCTGGGGCGGGCTTCCTCCGGACGTTCAACGTCCGCCCGCTCTTCGTTCTGACGCGCAATGGCCCGATCTTCCGGCTTGCCACCGGCAGGATTCGGATTCTCTGGACTCACGGCTACCTCACCGCTGCCATTGTAGGAGAATTTGTCCGCTAGCGGATGCTGAATCTTACGCGCGCTTCGGAATCGGTGGGAACGCCATTGCAGAGGGCTGGACGATAGCGCCAGAAGCGGACGGCGCGGAGTACGATCTGGTCTTCTTCGGGTCCGCCGCTGTCCAGGATGAACGCACTGTGCACGTGTCCGTCGGAGCCAACAATGAAGCTGACGCGCACGTGGAACTCGTCATCGTTCATGTGCAGCAGGGGGTCTGGAGTCAGCAAAGCTTCCGGCGGTCGAACCTCGCTGCATTTTGGCAGGGTCAGCGGCTCCGACAGGGGAGAAAACTCCGAGATGTGGGCGGGCACGCGGCGCAGCGTTTCTTCGAATTGCATGAGTGACGGGCGGTCCGCGCCGACGCGCGAGGCAGAGGTCGCGGCACACCAGGCAAGGACGCAGCTGAAACTTGCCAGGAACACGACCGTGGCCAGCACGCAAGCGATTTTGATCGTGGCGCCAGTCATGTGTGTCCGCGTCGTCCTCGACCTGGTCCAAAGACACTCCATCGGGGGTGTATAGTGCAATTCGCTTTCCAGGTAAGCGACATTATTATTCTTTAGTCTCAATTACTTAGACGCGGGGCCCTGGGCGAGGCAGACCGTCGGCTGCAAATCGTTGCAAAAGAGGCGAAAAGAAACGCCACTGACCCGGGGCGCGACTATGCCAGTTGCGTTCGGTCTGGAATGTTGGGCGGCGGGATTTCCGATTCTCCGCCGCATGTGGAACAATACCAAATTCTGGCTTAATCGATATGCATCCATGAATGTCACGCCGAACAGCCTTGAACTAGCTCTCCTGTCGGCCGCCATACTTGGCTTCCGTCATGGGTTCGACTATGACCACATAGCCGCTATCTCCGATATCACCAGCGTTCAGTCCGATCGCTGGCGCGGGATGCGGCTAGGATTGCTCTATGCGCTCGGTCACGCCGCGACGGTTACTGCTCTGGGGAGCGCAGTCATCGTCTTCCAGCTTTCTTTGCCGCACGGCATCGATGGCATTGCCGAGCGGTTGGTCGGGCTGACCTTACTCATCCTTGGGGTCTATGTTCTGGGATCGCTCTTCACCGGTAAACCGGCGCCGCGCAGCCGCTTTCACCTTATGGCTGGCTCCGTGCGCTGGCTCAATTGGAAGATAAAGAGTTATTGGCACGATCACGAGATCCCGCGCCCGGCGGATAAGACGTGGAATTACACTGCCAAATCCGTGCTCTTGATAGGGGTTATTCACGGCCTCGGCGCAGAAACACCCAGTCAACTAATGATCTTCCTATTGGCGGCTAACCTGGGCGGGATGGCCAAGGGCTTTATCGGGCTGGCAATGTTTATCGCAGGGCTGCTGGTGATGAATACGGTGATGACGGCGTCGGCGGTAGGTCTATTCGGATTAAGTTCGCGGCTGCCGCTTTTTCAGTTTGTGGTCACTGCACTTACAGCGCTCTATAGCCTCGCGGTTGGCGCCCTCTTCTTGTTCGGATCGTCCGGATTGTTACCCTCCCTCGGATGACTCTCTGCGGCCTGCGAATAGCAGAATAGTTACCCCGGGTCATTGTCGATGTTATGCGGTCATTTCTCAGGTCAATTTCTCGTTACTCGCGCTGGCTGTAAACTGCCTCGGAACAGACAAATTAAATTCTGACAGAACCGAGAAGTTAGTAATACAATGACCGACGGTAGTTACCCGAGGGGGTATTGATGACAAACATTGCAAAGGCGATTGACCGGCTCCGCGAGGAACGCCGTGATGCTCAGAACCAAGTCCAGAAACTGGGAGAAGCGATTGCAGTTCTCGAAAAGCTTTCCCGAGGCACGGGCGCAGCAGTGCACGCTGTAACGGCTCCGCGGAGCAAGCGCATTCTTTCCGCAGCCGGACGCCGTAGAATTTCTCTGGCTCAAAAAGCACGTTGGGCTAAGATCAGACAAACCAAGAAAGCCGCCTAACCAAACGCGGGGCGGGCAGCCGGTTTTGCGAATTCCCTTGCAACGCTCAAGCCCGCCGGATTTTTTTTCCCGCCCAGCGATTAACCGTGTCCCCCGCCGAGTTCGCGGACGATTCCCCCGACAAATGCTTTGGCATCTCCAAACAGCATGAGCGTGTTATCGAGATAGTAAAGGGGGTTATCAATGCCCGCAAAGCCAGGATTCATGCTGCGCTTGATCACCATTACGGTATGGGATTTGTCCACGTCGAGAATGGGCATCCCGTAGATAGGGCTCGAGGCATCGGAGCGCGCGGCGGGGTTAGTAACATCGTTGGCGCCAATTACCAGGGCAACATCAGTTTGAGGAAAGTCGCCATTGATCTCGTCCATCTCGATGAGACGGTCGTAGGGGATATTGGCCTCGGCGAGTAACACGTTCATGTGGCCGGGCATGCGTCCGGCAACCGGATGAATAGCGAAGCGAACGTCGATGCCGCGCTTAGTCAGCGCATCATAAAGTTCGCGGACTTTGTGCTGCGCCTGGGCTACCGCCATTCCGTATCCCGGGACGACGATCACCCGATTCGCCGCGGAAAGAATAGCTGCGGCTTCTTCCGGAGTCGCGCTGCGAACAGGTTTCGCTTCTTCGCCCGCGGCGTGCGAAGTTTGCACCTGGCCAAAGGCTCCGAAGAGAACGTTGGTGAACGATCGGTTCATAGCCTTCGACATGATGATCGACAGAATCAGGCCTGACGAACCGTCGAGCGCGCCAGCGATAATCAGCAGTTTGCTGCCGAGGACAAAACCCATGGCCGCCGCCGACAAGCCCGCATAACCGTTCAACAGTGAGATGACGGTTGGCATGTCAGCGCCGCCGATGGGGATGATCAGCAGGACGCCGAAGGCCAACGCAATCAGGATCATGAACGGAAATAACGATTGGGCGCCGGGATTCCGCACCAGAGTTACAGCGATGGCCACGGCTCCGGCGAGCAGTGCAAAGTTGACGAGATTCTGGCCTTTGTATGTGAGCGGCCGCTGCGGCAAGATTTCCTGGAGCTTGCCCGCAGCCATCAAGCTGCCGGTTACGGTTAATCCGCCGAGAATAACTTCTAGGGATAAGACGGCCATCATGAAGCGCGAGATACCGGGCGAGCGCAGGTAGAATTCGGCCGAGCCTACGAGAGTCACGCAGAGCGCGCCGAATGCATGGCTGAGCGCGGTTCGCTGCGGCACCGCCGTCATCGCCACATTGCCGAGCGGAACGCCGATGATCGTTCCGAGGACGAGCGCGATGCCGATCAGCTTGTAGTCCACGATGCCGTGGTGTAACAGCGTGCCGCAAACCGCGAGCAACATGCCGATCTCGCCCGCCCAGATGCCGTGGCGCGCGGTGGTCGGAGAACTCATCCACTTGAGCGAGAAAATAAAAAGCACGCTCGCGACGAGATATAGGAGCTCGATGACGACCTGGCCTCCGGCGAATTCAGCGGGCATTATTTGGCCACCGGGTTAGCCGCCGGTTTAGCCGCGGGCCGGCTGGATTTGAACATCTTCACCATGCGGTCGGTGATAAAAAAGCCGCCCACGATGTTGCTGGTGGCAGCGACCACGGCGATGAATCCAAAAACGGCGGAGAGCGTGCTCTTGTGTTCACCGACCAGCACGATCGCTCCCACCACGGCGATCGCATCGAGCGCGTTGGTGAGCGACATCAAAGGAGTGTGGAGCAGCGGCGACACCCGCCGGATCACCTCAAACCCTATGAAGCAAGCGAGGACAAAAATAAAGAGTGCGTCGATCAAGTTCGAACCGTTGTTCATCTTCTGTTCCCTCCGACTCTCTCACGCAGTCTCGGCGACGAGCGCAGGCAGCTTTAAGAATTCGCGGATTCGCGCATTCACGATCTCGCCGTTGCGCGTCAGCAGAGTTTCGCGCACGATTTCGTCGGTCAGATTTAAATTCAACTTTTGATCTTTTATTAGATGAGTCAAAAAGGAGGTGACGTTGCGGGCATACATCATACTGGCATGATAGGGCACGCCTTTGGCCATATTGATCTCTCCGATGATCGTCACGCCGTGCTTGACGACGGTCTTGCCCGCTTCGGTAACGTCGCAGTTGCCGCCGCGTTCAGCGGCGAGATCAACGATCACCGAGCCCGGCGCCATGCCTTTGATCATCTCTTCCGTCACCAGCACCGGCGCTTTTTTCCCAGGAATTACCGCCGTCGTGATTACTACATCACTTTCCTGCACCGCTTTTCCCAGCAACTCGCGCTGACGGCGATAGAAGTCTTCATCCTGCGCGCGCGCGTAGCCGCGAGCGTCCTGCGCATCTTCCGCTTCGATGGGGAGTTCGACGAAACGGCCGCCGAGGCTCTGCACCTGCTCTTTCGCCGCCGGCCTTAAATCGTAGGCGGAGATCACCGCGCCCAAGCGGCGCGAGGTTGCCAGCGCTTGCAGCCCGGCGACTCCGCAGCCGATTACAAATACGCGAGCGGGAGTCACCGTGCCAGCGGCGGTGGTGAGCATAGGAAAAATGCGCGGCTGAGCGTCAGCGGCCATCAGCACCGCCTTGTATCCGGAGGCGGTCGCCATCGACGAAAGCGCGTCCATGCTTTGGGCGCGGGTGGTGCGTGGCATCAGTTCGACGGTAAACGCGGTCACGCCGGTTTGCGCAATCTGCTGCAGCACGTCGAACAAACCGAACGGACGCAAAAATCCGACGAGGATTTGATCGCGCCGAAAAAGCGGGATATCCTCCTGGCCATTAATATCATTGGCGCCGTAACCCAAGAGCTGAACAATGATGTCAGCGGCGGCAAAGATAGCGCCGCGATCGGCGACAATTTTCGCGCCCTTCTCGGCGTATTGCGCATCGGGATAGCCGGCGGCAAAGCCTGCTCCCGCTTGCACGTGGACCTCGAAACCCGCTTTGGTCAGGGTCGGGAGGACGGCCGGCACCAGCGCCACCCGCCGCTCGCCCGGATAAATTTCCTTCGGAACGCCAATGATCACGAGACCCTACCTCGATGCCGATTTCTTCTGCCGTTACCAGAACGATTTGGAAGCACTCGTATTACTCTTGTTTTCGCGGGCACCGGCTGCGGCAAGCTCTAAGAAAATAAGAAAGTGAGGATTCTAGTTGAGCGTGTGGCCCGGCGCAATCGTCTTCTTGAAAACACTCGCTTTTACATTCCGAGCTTCAACCGAAGGCTGTGGTCTTGATCACAGGACGCTGTGATCTCGGCGCAATTATGCAGGATCCAATCAGCGCCCGCGTCTTCGAGGTCGCGCCGGCTCATGGTAGTGAGGAGCGCAATCACGCTCGCGCCGGCGGCCTTGCCCGCGCGAACTCCGGCGGGAGCGTCTTCGACGACCACGCAATCGGACGCGGCAAATCCGAGTTTCGCCGCCGCCTTCAGGTAAGGCTCGGGATCGGGTTTCCCAGTCTTGACATCGGTCGATGTGATCATATTTTTGGGTATGGGCAGGCCCGCAGCTTGTAAACGCACTTCGGCCAAGGCGCGCGTGCAGGAAGTGGCGATTGTCCAGCGATCGGGAGGCAGGCTATCCAGAAGTTCTCGCGCACCTGGCAGCAGAACCACACCGTCAAGGTCGGCTAGCTCCTGGCGTTCGACTTCGCGATCTTCGAGATCGATGTTTGCCTCGGGCAGCAATTCGCGGATCGTAGTTCGACTCGGACGCCCGTGCGCCATTTGAACGACTTTGTCCGGATTAAGACCGCGCTGAATCGCCCAACGAGTCCAAACTCGCGCCACCGCCGGAGTCGAGTCGATAAGCACGCCATCCATGTCAAACAGCACGGCGCTGCAGCGAATCGCATTCATCGAGCTTCGCTTGAGCTAGGAATGAATTCGGGGTCCGGTCGCGTTTTCACCAGAAAGAGCATCTCACAGGATATTACCGAATACTGGCGCACACGACACACCAGCACTAATTTCGACACAATCCCCGTCATCCCTTCAAATAGGGCAGCAGCTCTCTAAATGCGGGCGCGCCCGACGAACGCAGCAACTCGTAAATCATCATTTCGGCCGACGACAAAATCGCGCCCGCGGCGCGCATGCGATCCAATCCGACGCGCCAATTCAATTCTGTGCGCGAGCTGACCGCATCGGATGCCACGTGCACCATGTAGCCATCGCGCAGCGCGCCCAACGCGGTCTGCATCACGCAGATGTGCGTTTCCATGCCGCACAGCAAAACAGTGGTGCGCTGGCCGGGCAACCGCTTCAGTAACGAGCAGAACACGTCGCTGCCAAAGCAGGAGAACATCAGCTTGTCGATGGAAGGCGTATCCGGCAGCAAACTCGCAATGTCCGGCACCGTGCTGCCCAAGCCCTTCGCGTATTGTGTCGTCACCACCGCCGGAATCTTAAGAATTCCTGCCAGCCGAATCAGCAGTTGCACATTGCGCATCAACCGCTGTTTTTCCCAGATCGGAGGCAATAATTTCTCTTGCATATCTACGATGATAAGAGCGCATTGCTCGGCCTCCAGTGGACGGCGCGCCATCTCCGCGTAATCGGTCTCGGCTGGGATCACGCTTGGCGGGAAAACCTCAGTGGTAGGCATGGCGACTCCTTTAATCCTCAGTCAGTAATTCTAACTCCGGTCTGGCGGGGATTGTTTATAGCCGTCAAAGCGGTCTGCGATCCGACAGCCTGGAGTGTGCGGTTTTGCAGTCCCCGCAAAATGATTTAGAATTCTGGCACAGCCCGGTCGTTCAACGGTAGGACTGCAGCCTCTGGAGCTGCGTATCGGGGTTCGAATCCCTGCCGGGCTGCCACGAAGCAGGAGCTGGAAAAGACAGGAAAACCCTGATTCTTCGTGCATTCTCGATGAACTCCTATATTTCCTAATCCAGTCTGTCCTGCCTTTCCCGCTTCTGGCTGATTTTCCTGCCTCTGTCTTTCCCGCTTAATTCAGAGGCGCCGTAGAGGGGTCGGTCAGCGCGATTAGTTTCCCCAGCGGATAGTCGTCGGCTGAAAGGGGACTCTCGGGCTGAGGATTGACGATTACGAGCACGGTGCCGCTGATCTCTCCCTTGATCAGCAAACGATCGCCCTCGACGGCAACCACCCGGTATTGCTCATCGAAGATGGACATCCTTTTGGCCATGCTTTTACTCGCGCAGTCCTTTGGATGCTCAGCTTTACGGGAGCGCTGCTTTGCTTCTTGCAGCGATGTTTGGTGCTGCTCATCGAGCTTGACCAACATCTCCGGCGTAGCATAAACGGTTTGGAATGTAGCGCGTGCTGAGCGCGCCCCACGCGAAAAGCTTGACAATCGCGGCATACAAGCCTAGCATTGATGTTGAGCAGTTAGTTACTTACTCTTTCAGGTCCACTAACTAGACCATCTGATAATTATCTCCTCTTCGCTTTCGCGGAGGAGTGTGACTCACGGCGCTGGTGAATGGCTGGGGATATTTCCGATGGCAACCCCCAGCCGGTCAGGGATCGTGTTAACGCAATAAAACACATCGAAGAACCTGAAAGGAATCATGAAAAACATCAAGTTTGTTGTGAAGGTGAACCGCGGCGGCGCCCACGCTCCTCAATATGTGCTGCGCGTTGATCGACTCCCCATTCAGACCACAACCGATCGTAAACTGGCTCTGGTTATGGGAAGATTTACGGCGGAAGATGCGGTCAAATCCATGCAAAACTCGCACTGCAACCCGGAACTCGTGTCCGTGCGCGTTAGTGCGTAGTTTTTTTTTAGTCCTTTCCTCGAACGCCGTGACCCGATCGCATAAAGCCGCCACGGGACGGGCTCTAGCCCGTTAATCGAGCTATTTCCACAGACTCAAGCGTATGCGTCACCCGAACTATCGGGTGATGCAGGCCTGATCTGCCCTTACCTTGGATTTCCGTCGACCGGATCTCTACTGCCCGACGCTGCACATGGCAGGGTTACTTGCGGCCGGACTGGGGTCATTCCGCTGGCTAGTCCCACTTGCAGCTGTTGGCGACAGTGACTTCAATTGGTCCAAGTCTGTTTCCAGCTTCTCGCGATCGGTCTCACTTTTTTTCGTGTCGATCCCGGCGGAAGGTTCGAAATAGAAGGTGACAATATTAGCGCGGAGTTGCGGCGTTATGCCTTCGAACTTCCGGTCTGCCAACTGCTGCAGCAACATGGCATAGGTATCGTCGGCGAGCGAGTATTCGCCGGGCGCGGTTACTTTTCCGTCGTCCAGATCGCAATTTGGGAGCCGTAGAGAATCCGCGGCAACTTCGTGCAGGAAAGTTCGATACTGGTCGACCGTGGCATTGACGCTTTTGAAGTACAGGTCTTCCGTGTGCGGAGTCGGATTTTTGAAGCCCAAGCCCCTGAAGGGACCAATTTTCGGCATGAAGCGGAAAAGTAGCCCCAGGATGCGCGTGCCGAAACCAGGCTTCGTGTAATCCTTTCCCCACTCCTTTTCATAGGCGGTGCGCGACAGCTGATATAGGAATTTTTTCTTCGCGAAGTCGGGCTGCTCCTTCATGATTTCCTTTTTCCGGCTCTTGAGCGCCACCTGGGTCATTTCCGGAATCAGCCTGCTAACCGCGAACCGATAGGACCCGATCGCCAAATCCTCGTGCGCAATCACGTCTTTCAATTGCACTCCGTAAACGACCGGAAAGACTCGCTCCAGAAGCGGCTTCGACACTTGAAATCCGATGAAGTCGTGGTATTGCTGGGACGCATAACGGTTTTTCGCCACCTGCACCATATCGAAGCCAAACTCGATTCTGATGTGGGCGGTATGGTCCTCGGCGTAGGTCACGGACTTGCCATATTTCTTGCGCAGCTTCGGATACTCGATCGCAACCGAAGCGTTCACCGTCGGATGGCCAGTGATATCCGACGAATAGTGGGCTAGCGCGCCCAGCGCAAACGCGTATTCGTTTACATCCTGGGCCTCCAGCAAGAGCTCGCGAACGAAGTCTCCGGTGCGCACGTAGTGGGCAAGGTCGCTGAATTCCTTGCTGCCGAACGGGTAATAGCCTAGGTCTTGAATGACGGCGCCTCCGTAGGCGTAGGCGTGCGCCTCTTTAATTTGATCGTCGGTCAAACCCGGATATTTCTTGAGCAACAGGGAGCGGATCTCGTCAGCCCACAGCAGGTCGATGATCTCTTCATGCGTCAAAACGGAATAAGCGAAAGAAGGGCGGTTGCACAAAACGATCATCAACAAAAGGGCGACGACGCGCGTGGAGAGAACGCGCCAGTGAATGCCACTGCCGAACGCCGGCGATGTGTTCCTGGGGCTAGTCCAACGAGTCCTTAGCATCGAGGTATGCGAACCTTGCAGGCGGTTGCGGACAATTTCCAGAGGCAGTCTGGATCGATCACCTCGCGATTCTGATAAGAGTGTACACCGGCGTCCAGCCGGCTGCAGACCCGCCTGACGATCAAATCCGGCCAAGAACCAGCAGAATGATAACGATGCAGAGGACCAGCCCGAGGCCGCCGATCGGGGCGTAGCCCCATTCTCGGCTGTGCGACCATCTTGGTAGTGGACCAAAGAGAGCTAAGACCAAAATCACGACTAATATGATTCCAAGCATATTCCACTCCGTTTTCCAGTCCTCCAGATAGCGTGGCAACGTTCTTCGCAAGAAGCACGGAATAGCCATCTGTTCTTATATGTGTCCTGCTGGTTGGTGAATGGTCAAAACTGCTCAGCGTGAGAACTAGCAAGTCGGGCGGAATTGATTTTGTCGCGAACAACTACTCCGTTCAAGATTGATTGAATGGATGACTGCATGGGGATGAAGCGCTTCACCAGCCTCAAGAGAACACTCACCACGATCAGACTTCGAGAGGTTGAATTAAAGCCATAATCTTGACCTTCCCGGTTGAGCGGGCTGATCTCCGTTCATCCGCGCTGAGATCGTGCGCTAATGGTGAGAATTTTCAGGGTCGATTCGGGGTTCGCTCGAGGTTCGATAATGAAGCACGCGAGTTCTCGGGTGTGAGCAAGATAGCTCACATACGGACAATAAGACCGGCTGCTTGTGGCTTCCTGCGGCGATTATCACCGGTCAATATTGATCGGTTCTTTCCCGATATCTGTGACATAGTAGAGTGAGTGAATCAGGTTGGGGACGCGACAGACGGTGTGGCCCATCTTTGGACGAGTCTTTAAACGGGAGCTATGCAAAAACGGGAATGTTCGGCATGCGGCGGTGAGTTGGTTCTGGCTATGCGGGGAAATCAGCCGCCGACCAAGAATGATGGGACCGGCTTCATGACCACGGCATCGACCAGTTGGAGATGCGGCACCTGCGGCTCTGCCTTTACCGCGGCGCAATTGCGCGAAGGTAAGCGGGAACGAGCTAAATCAGGGCAACAAGCTTAGATTTAGCTTAACGACCCAAAGGGTTCAGCGGGCAGAGCGCCGCCCTGCTCTTCATCTAGCAACCCGCAACTGAGAGTTAAATCGTTGCCCTTTCCTTCCTTTGCTTTTTCTGTTTAGTCCCCCGACGGCATCAGCTCATCGGATTCCTCCCAGCGATTCGTCATCATTGACGCATCCGGCAGAGATGCGTCGCTCATATTCGCAGGGCTGGTCATGCCCGATGCCATGCTTAGCGCATCGACCACATCCGTGAACTGCGCCTCTTCGGTCGAGCCATGGAGCGCTGCCGTTGAAGTGCTGCCGCTGGTGATGACCTGCTGCACCGAATCAAAGTATCCTGTGCCGACGAAGCGCTGGTGCTTCGCCGCTTCATAACCGGCCTGCTGCTCGCGCAGAAATTCTTTTTCCTGCAGCCGGGAATAAGCGGTCATGCCCGACTGCCTGTAGCCGCGCGCCAGTTCGAACATGGCCAGGTTAAGCGCATGGAACCCCGCCAGCGTGATGAATTGGAACTTGTATCCCATGTTGCCCAACTCATGCTGAAAGCTGGCGATGGTCGCGTCGTTCAGATTCTTCTTCCAGTTGAAAGAGGGCGAGCAGTTATAGGCCAGCAACTTGCCCGGGAATTCTTTGTGGATCGCCTCGGCGAATTGCCGCGCCTCCTCAAGATCGGGTTTTGACGTTTCCCACCACAAAATATCCGCGTAAGGCGCGTAAGCCAGTCCGCGGGCGATGGCAGAATTCAGCCCGCTCTTAATGTGATAGAAGCCTTCAACGGTGCGCTGTTTGGTGACAAATTCGCGATCGCGTGGATCAATGTCGCTGGTCAGCAACGTGGCGCTGTCAGCATCGGTGCGCGCCATGATCAGTGTCGGAACACCCATCACGTCGGCGGCGAGCCGCGCCGCAACCAACTTCTGGATGGCCTCGGTCGTCGGCACCAGCACTTTGCCGCCAAGGTGGCCGCACTTTTTGGCCGAAGAAAGTTGATCCTCGAAATGAACGCAAGCGGCGCCCGCCTCTATCATCGCCTTCATCAGTTCGAAAGCGTTGAGGTTGCCGCCGAATCCGGCTTCGGCGTCGGCGACCAGGGGCGCAAACCAGGTGATTCCGTTCTTGCCCTCGGCGTGATGAATCTGGTCGGCGCGCATGAGCGCCTGATTGACGCGGCGCACCAGGTTGGGCACGCTGTCCGCGGGATAGAGGCTCTGATCAGGATACATTTGGCCGGCATTGTTGGCGTCGGCCGCAACCTGCCAACCGCTGATATAGATGGCCTTCAATCCAGCCTTTACTTGCTGCACGGCCTGGTTGCCGGTGGCCGCTCCGAGCGCGGCAATAAAGGGCTCGGTCTGATTATGCAGCAGACTCCATAGACGCTCTGCGCCATGGCGCGCCAGACTGTGCTCGATCTGGAATGAGCCTCGCAGGCGATTAACATCTTGTTGCGTGTAAGGGCGCGTGATACCGCGCCACCGAGGATTCGTCTGCCAATCGTCGCGATTTCCATTCGAGTTCGTCATATTTGCCACGCTCCAAAAAGTATTGCGTCCTGGTGCAGTAGACCCCGATTTGGCCTCTAGGACAAACAGCGCTGTCCGCCCCGGCCCAGTAGGTCAAAATGACCCAGTGCGCGCAATTGCGTCTGCAAACACGCCTTAGAACGGACTATCATATTGCTCATGAACCCGACGTCTGTTGCGAATCCCACCGCGGAAAGTAAGGTCCTGTCAGAAATCGAAACCGGCATTCTCACGCCCGACGCGCGCGCCTTCTTGCAAAAGCTTGCGTCCCGCTTCGAGCCGCGAAGGCAGGAGTTACTGGCGCGCCGCCAGGCGGTGCAGCGCGATATCGATAACCGCAAGTTTCCAGATTTTCTGCCGGAAACGGCTGCGTTACGCAAGAAAGAATGGAAGGTCGCCCCCATCCCCAAAGACCTGCTCGACCGTCGCGTCGAGATCACCGGCCCCGTCGATCGCAAGATGATCATCAACGCCCTGAACTCTGGGGCCAGCGTTTACATGGCAGATTTCGAAGACTCGAATACGCCGACTTGGAGCAACAGCATTGAAGGTCAGCACAATTTGCGCGACGCGATTCAAGGAACGATCGGCTACGAAAGTCCAGAGGGAAAGAAATATCAGCTAGGTTCGAAACTGGCGACGCTGATGGTACGCCCGCGAGGCTGGCATCTCGACGAAAAACATTTCTTAGTCGCCGGCCAGCCGATCTCGGGCGCGCTCTTTGATTTTGGCCTTTTCTTTTTTCATAACGCCGCAACCTTGCTGAGCAAAGGCACCGGCCCTTACTTCTATCTGCCAAAGCTGGAGAATCACCTGGAAGCGCGTCTCTGGAATGACATCTTCAATTTCGCGCAGGATGAACTGAGAATTCCGCGCGGAACGATTCGCGCCACCGTGCTGATCGAAACCATTCTCGCCGCCTTCGAAATGGACGAGATCCTCTACGAACTGCGCGACCATTCCGCTGGCTTGAATTGTGGCCGCTGGGACTACATTTTCAGCTACATCAAGAAATTTCAGGCGCATCCTGAGTTCGTTCTGCCCGACCGCTCCGAGGTCACGATGGAGACGCACTTCCTCAGTTCCTACGTAGAATTGCTGATTCAAATCTGCCACCGGCGCGGTATCCATGCCATGGGCGGAATGGCGGCGCAGATTCCCATCCGCAACGACACGGCGGCCAACGAGCAGGCGCTCGACAAAGTCCGTCGCGACAAACTTCGCGAGGCGCAAGCCGGCCACGATGGCACCTGGGTTGCGCATCCCGGGCTCGTTCCCGTGGCAAAAGAAATTTTCGATAAATACATGCCTGGGCCGAATCAGATTTCTTCATCCAAGAAATCGACGCGCGCGGTCACGGCGCAAGATCTGCTCGCCGTGCCCAAGGGTGAGATCACGGAGAAAGGTCTGCGCTGGAATATTGACGTGGGCTTGCAGTACCTCCACTCCTGGCTCGGCGGATTAGGTTGCGTTCCGATTTACAACCTGATGGAAGATGCGGCGACGGCGGAAATCTCCCGCGCCCAGGTATGGCAGTGGGTGAAATTCAAAGCGCAGCTCCAAGATGGCAGGCCGATGACGGCAACCATGGTGAAGGAGATCATCCATGAGCGAGCAGCTGAACTGGGCAGTGAGAAGGATGAAAAGCTGCGCCAGGCGGCCCAGCTCCTCGAAAACTTGACGACGAACCCACACTTCGCCGAATTTCTTACGCTTGCCAGTTACGATTTATTGGACTAGAACCTCAATGAATGGTGATGGGCGCACGCAGAGGTATCCCCGCAAATCTGCCGGCTGGCGCGGCTCCGATTGGGACTGCCCCGATTGACCCAGCCCTTCTCTCGGAGTTGCGCGAACACGTGGCCGCACGCGAAATCGAGCGCGGAATTGCGTGTCTCCAACAGCACCATGATCTGATTGGCAAGCTCGATCCCTCCCAGCAAAACGCGGCTCGTCTCGCAGCGCAGCTTGCCATCTGGACGGACATCGGCTTCACCGGCCCACCTCTGCGCGACATTCTCAATCGCTTTAAACCGGAATCCCGCTCTGACCTCTCCATCGCGGACTACATCTGCCTGCGCTCGGCCGAGGGCATGTCTGCCATGGCGGAAGAGGCGATGGAACCCGCGATCGCCCACTTCGATTTCGTCGTGAGCCTCGGAGACGAACTCGATGACCGGTTTTTGTTGGCGATCGTTTACTTCTGGAAGGGCCGCTGCCTCCGGCGAAGAGGCGAGTACGACGAAGCCCTGATCTATACCGGCAAGGGTAAAGACCTGGCCCTGGTTTTGGGCTATCCACGCATGGCGGCTGTGATGCAAGTGCTCGAGGGTTGGCTGTTGTTTCAACAAGGCAAATGGAAAGAGGCTGTCCGCGTCTCGCAGGCCGCGGAAAATGTGCTCGGCGAAACCGATGACTATGTAACCCTCGGCAACATTCAATCCTTCTACGGACGCATGGCACGCCGCGAAGGCCGCTTCGATAAGGCGATTGAATTTTTCGAGAGCGCCATCGGTCACTATGGCAAGCGCGATCCGCGGCATCCGAATTTGGCGCGATCCTTGGCCAACATGGCGCTCGCTAAGCGTGGCATCGCTCTTCAATTGCAGAAGAGAATTGACCGCGACGCCCAGTTGCGGCGAAAAATGTCAAGCAGCCAGGCGAAAGCTAGCGCTGGCACTGACCCTCAGAAGAATGATCCTGGAAAGCACGATCCTCCCAAATTCCGCTTGCGCGATCCTGAAAGTTCCGCAACCGACTCCCGCAAAAAAGACTATCGCAGCCGATTAACTCAACTTCGCCGCGAGGCGCTGGATCACCTGGCGGCCGCGCGCGCCATCTACCAGCAGCGCCCCAACCATCACGGAGTCGGCACCGTTCACCTCAACGCTGCCTACCTTCACCTCGATGGCGGAGATTTTCAGCGCGCCGAAGAAGACGCCAGTTCCGCGTACGATGTGGCCGACGAAAAGCAGGACTACATTCTGATGGGCCGCGCCCGCATTTTGCAGTGCATGATCGAGAACGCGAAGGTAGAGGAAGAGATCGGTGGAGGCGCTGATCCCGGCAGCCACGCTCGCCGTGCTTTCGAGTTCAGCCAGGAGGCGATCGATCTTGCAAAGCATACCCAGCATCATCTGCTGCTCGCGAATGCCCACCTGTGGCAGGGATTGACGCAGTGTAATTCGTTTTTCGATAACGCGGAGGCCGCACGCGAATCCTACGATCTGGCGCGGTCATCGTGCGGCGCCAATCAACCCGACAACAACATGTGGCAGGATATGCAAACTCTGGGCGCGAAAATTCTTCGCAAGGGAAGTGTGCATCCCGCTCTAAAGGCGTGGTCGCAAGGCGCGGTCGGCGATAAAACCTTCCGCCAAATCAGCGAGGAATTTGCCGAGATCGTAATCGCGCGCGTCTGGGAACGAGAAGGCCGCAAAGTGTCGCGCGTCGCTGCCCGCCTTTCAATTTCTCCGAAAAAGGTGCGGCGCATCCTGGCGCGCGTAGGGCGGCGCAAACCGCGGCGCTGAACTGATACTGAATCCATCTGCAACTTCACGAATCGAAAGTCTATGAAAATCGCAAAGGATGTAACCGAACTCATTGGCCACACGCCGCTGGTCCGGCTGAATCGCGTTACCCAAGGCGCAGTCGCCGACGTGGTGGCGAAACTCGAAAGCCAGAATCCTCTGGCCAGCGTAAAAGATCGCATCGGCGTCAGCATGATCGCCGATGCCGAGCGTTCTGGCCGCATTCAGCCTGGCAAAACCGTTCTGATCGAGCCGACCAGCGGCAATACCGGAATCGCTCTCGCCTTCGTGGCCGCGGTGAAAGGTTATAAATTAATTCTCACCATGCCCGAGACCATGAGCCTGGAGCGGCGTGTGCTGCTGCTGGCGCTGGGCGCCGAGATCATTCTTACTCCGGGTCCGCGGGGAATGAAGGGCGCGATTCTGAAAGCTGAGCAACTGCTGGCCTCGACGCCGAACGCGTACATGCTCCAGCAATTCGACAACCCCGCGAATCCAAAGATTCACCTCGAGACCACTGGCCCCGAGATTTGGCAAGACACCGACGGCCGCGTAGATTTTCTCGTATCCGGCGTCGGCACGGGAGGGACCATCACCGGCGTCTCGGAATACATCAAGCCGAAGAAACCCTCGTTCAAGGCCGTGGCCGTTGAGCCCACAGACAGTGCCGTTCTCTCCGGCGGCAAGCCCGCGCCGCACAAAATTCAGGGAATCGGAGCCGGTTTTGTTCCGAGCATCTTGCGCCGCGATCTCATCGACGAAGTGATCACCGTCAGCAACGACGACGCCATCAACATGGCTCGCCGGCTTCCACTCGAAGAAGGCCTGCTGGTGGGGATCTCTTCGGGAGCGGCGGTGGTCGCGGCATTGCAGGTGGCGCGCCGTCCTGAAAACGTCGGAAAACTGATTGTCGTGGTTCTGCCGTCGTTCGGAGAGCGCTATCTCAGTAGTATTCTCTTCGAAGGTCTCCGGAACCAGGCGCTGCAGATTCCGACGTCCGAGGTTCCGGCCTGATCTCGAATTTTGGCCACATGCCGCATTTGCCGTCGCTAATTCGCGAGGATGTTGCTACTGTGCTGGAGCGCGATCCCGCGGCAAAATCGCGTCTGGAAGTCTATCTCTGCTACGCCGGCCTGCACGCAGTGTGGTTCTATCGCATCAACCACTGGCTCTGGAATTGTAATTTCCTGTTGCTGGCGCGCTGGTTATCGCAGGTGGCGCGTTGGCTTACGGGTATCGAAATCCATCCCGGCGCGCAGATCGGCCGACGCTTGTTTATCGATCACGGTTTGGGCGTGGTAATCGGCGAGACCGCCGTGGTCGGCGATGACGTCACGCTCTACCAGGGAGTAACGCTCGGCGGAACCGGCAAGGAACGCGGGAAGCGGCATCCCACGCTTCTCGACAACGTTGTCGTAGGCGGAGGCGCCAAGATTCTCGGCAACATCACCGTGGGAAGCAATTGCCGCATCGGCGCCGGCTCGGTCGTGCTCCGCGACGTGCCCAACGATTCCACTGTGGTCGGCGTGCCCGGACACATCATCTTTAGAGAAGGCAAGCGTGTCGTCATCACCGACCCCAATCAGATTAACGACCCGCTCTCCGAGGCTCTGGCCGCCGTCGCGTCCGAGGTAAAGCGCTTGGCCGAACGGGTGCGTCTGATCGAAGGCACAGGAGGCACAGAGCCGCTCTCCGAGTCGATGCAGCGCATCATGGAAGACATCGACTATCAGATTTGAGGGCGCCAGCAGCGCCTGGCCACAAATCATGACCTAAAGTAATTTCGTGGAGACTGGTGCGGAAGTCTAAAATCGGGCGAGTCGAAAACCACCACTCCGGGTTTACTACAAACGAGTTCCATTCCGCCGAAAGGCTTATTCGAGGAGACTATGACGATTGCTCGACATTGTGCCGTAATGCTGTTTCTGGTGGCTCTTTGCGCTACTCTGACTTTCGCCGACGAGCCAGGACGTCATCCCGCCTACCTGCACGCCCTCACCGACCTCCGTCATGCGCGCGCTCATCTGGAGCGTGGGACGTGGTCCGGCCGCATGGATCGAGAGGAAGATCACGCCATCGAAGAGATCGACAAAGCGATCGGCGAGATCAAGCAGGCTGCCATCGATGACGGCAAGAACTTGAATGACCATCCTCCGGTTGACAACCACATGGAGCGCAGAGGCCGCTATCATCGAGCCTTGGAATTGCTCGACTCAGCGCGCCACGACATCAAAGAAAAAGAAGATGACGGCTTTGCCCACGGATTGCGTCATCGCGCTCTCGAACACATTGACGAAGCGCACCGCATCGTCGAGCACCTGATCGAGCAGGCCCACGACTAACGACTCCGCAGCAGAGCATGGGGCCGGGCGGCAACGCCCGGCTCTTTGTCCAGCCTCAGCCGCGTCACCTCCTATTTCGCGTTGACCCCGGTATGATTGATCTAGATTTTTGGGTCGAACTTCCCGCGGATGAAATACGGCTTCGTAATCGATAATCGCAAATGCATCGGCTGTCACGCCTGCACGGTGGCATGCAAAACCGAGAACCAGGTGCCCGTTGGCGTGAATCGCACCTGGGTCAAGTACGTTGAGAAGGGCCTGTTTCCCAATACGCGCCGCGTATTTCAGGTCACGCGCTGCAATCATTGCGAGAAGCCGCCGTGCGTCACGATTTGCCCCGTGACGGCGATGTATCAACGCAAGGACGGCATCGTCGATTTCAACTCCGACCGCTGCATCGGCTGCAAGGCCTGCATGCAGGCCTGTCCCTATGATTCGATTTACATGGATCCCGACGATGGCACCGCGACGAAATGCCATTTCTGCGCGCACCGTACCGAAGTCGGCCTCGAGCCCGCCTGCGTGATCGTCTGCCCCGAGCATGCGATCATTGCGGGAGATCTGAGCGATCCCGCCAGCGAAGCGGCGCAACTTATCGCGCGCGAGCCGGTCCGCGTGCGCAAGCCGGAGCAGGGAACTCAGCCCAAGCTCTATTACATCGACGCCGACGAGAGCGCGATCGTTCCCACCGCCGCGCGCCACGAATCAATTTACATGTGGTCGCAGCGCAACGCCGCTGTGCTTGGCGGAGGCGCGGTTTATCCTCTCGATAGTCCGTTGCTGCAAAAGGACGCGGTGGCCGCCTACGACGTTTCGCATGCGCGTCCATGGGGATGGCAGGTTCCGGCGTACTCTTGGACGAAGTCGATCGGCTCAGGCGCGCTCGCCATACCTGCAATCGCGATGGCGTTCGGAAAATTATCCGGCGATCGCCTTCGCGATATCACGCTCGCCACGGTTGCGCTTCTGTTCACCGCTCTCACCACGGTGCTCTTAGTTTGGGATCTCGATCACAAAGAACGATTCCTGCGCGTGGTGTTCATGCCGCAAAGTAAATCGTGGCTGGCGCGCGGCGCGTTCATCCTCATCACCTACAGCGGCCTCTGCGGCGTGTTTTGGCTGGCTGCGGTTCTGGGATTCTCAGTCGCCACTTCAATATTGTTGTGGCCGACCGTGCTCGTAGGATTCTGCGCCGCCTCCTACACCGCTTTTCTCTTCGGACAATGCGAAGGCCGCGATCTGTGGCAAACGCCGCTCCTGCCGGCGCATTTGATTATTCAAGCCTTGCTCTGCGGCTCGGCCGTGCTGGCGCTGCTTCCGGAAGCTCTCGGAGGCTCGGCGCAGACTTTATCCGTTGCCGTTCCCGCGCTGGTCGTCAGTTTGGTATTGCATTTGCTCATGGTGCTCGGCGAGGTGGCGATGCCGCATACCACCGACAATGCGCGCTACGGTGCGCGATTGATGACTCACGGCCCTTTCGCCCACGCTTTCTGGGGTGGTGGCGTCGTGGCGGGCGGAATAATTCCGCTGCTGCTTTTGTTGTGCGCCCGACTGTTCCTCGCGGTGCCAAACCGCATCGTGGCTGGACTCGTCAGCGTGCTCGTTCTGGTCGGACTGTTGATTTTCGAATGGTGCTTCGTAATGGCCGGGCAGAGCGTTCCCAATAGCTAATTGGTGGAGCGCAAGCGAGATCGATTTTATGGAGATTCTGGGATGACCGATTTCAAGCGCGACGGCAGCCATCTCTTCACTTGTCCGCCCGTCGAAAAGTGGGACGATTGGGTCGAGTTCGATCCCGCGGCCTGGCCGCGCCGCGTCAAGAAACATTACCAGCTCATTCCGACCATATGCTTCAACTGCGAATCGGCCTGCGGCCTTCTCGCCTACGTCGACAGAGAAACCGGGCAAGTCGCAAAATTTGAAGGCAATCCAAAACATCCGGCCAGCCGCGGACGTCTATGCGCCAAGGGCCCGGCCACAATCACGCAGATTCACGATCCCGATCGCATCCTTTATCCGATGAAACGCTCTGGCCCGCGCGGCGGCGGCAAGTGGATACGCACCTCGTGGGACGAAGTGCTCGAAACCTTCGGCGCGCGCATCCGCAAAGCGTTTCAGGAAGATCGCGGCGAAGAAGTCATGTACCACGTCGGCCGCCCCGGCCACGACTTCATCATGGAGCGCACTCTCCAAGCCTGGGGAATCGACGGCCACAACTCGCACACCAATGTATGCTCGTCCTCCGCCAGACTCGGCTATCTGCTCTGGCACTATGCCGATCGTCCGTCGCCCGACCATGCCAATGCGCGCTTCATCCTTCTACTTTCCGCCCATCTCGAGTCCGGCCATTATTTTAATCCGCACGCGCAGCGCATTATTGAAGGGAAAATGGCGGGAGCGAAACTCGCTGTCATGGACCCGCGCCTCTCAAACACCGCCAGCATGGCCGATTACTGGATGCCGAGCTATCCCGGCACCGAAGCCGCCGTGCTCTTGGCGATGGCGATGGTCATCCTCGGCGAAAATCGTTTCGACGCGAATTTCGTAAAGAATTGGACCAACTGGGAAGAACTCGAAGTCGACGGATTTTCCGCGAGAGGCCAAAGTTTTGAAGCGCTGATCGAAGCGCTCAAGCGCCACTACGCAAAGTTTACTGCTGAATTTGCCGAAAAAGAGAGTGGAGTAAAAGCCGAAATTATCGTCAAGACGGCACGCGAAATCGCGACCGCGGGAAGTCGCTTCGCGTCCCATCTCTGGCGCGGCAGTTCATCCGGCAATCTCGGCGGATGGCAATCGGCGCGCGCCTTGATGCTGCTGCACGTGCTTACCGGTTCGGTGGGAACTCCTGGCGGACACAATCTGAACGCGTGGAATAAATTTGTGCCGCGTCCGTACAAAAATCCGCCGCCGCAGAAACGCTGGAACGAACTTCTCTATCCGCCGGAGTGGCCGCTGTGCACGCATGAAATGTCTCCCCTGCTTCCGCACTTTCTCAAAGAAGGCCGCGGCCGCATCGAAGCCTATTTCACGCGCGTCTTCAATCCTGTGTGGACTTATCCCGACGGATTTTCCTGGATCGAAATGCTGCGCGATGAAGAAAAAGTTGGCCTGCACGCGGCGCTCACTCCCACCTGGAGCGAGACGGCCTGGTTCGCCGATTACGTTTTGCCCATGGGCTTCAGCTCCGAGCGTCACGATCTGATGAGTCAAGAGTCCTATGCCGGCAAATGGATCGGCTTTCGCCAGCCCGTGCTGCGTGTGTTGCAAGAAAAACAAGGCAAGAAATTCGATTACACCTATCAGGCGAATCCCGGCGAAGTTTGGGAAGAGGATGAATTCTGGATCAACCTCTCATGGGCGATCGATCCCGACGGCTCGATGGGAATTCGCCAGTGGTTCGAATCGCCATATCGCCCCGGACAAAAACTCACGGTCGACGAATACTACGGATGGATTTTTGAAAACTCCGTCCCCGGCTTGCCCGAAACTGCCGCGAAAGAAGGTCTGAAGCCGCTCGAATACATGCGCAAATACGGCGCCTACGAGGTGACCACCGACGTCTATAAGCAGAACGAGAAGCCGGTGGTTCCCGCCGATCTCGCCGGATCGCAGGTCGAAGCGGATGGCGTGGTCAAAAAAGCAGGCAAGGCGATTGGCGTGATGGTCGAGGGTAAAGCAGTAGTGGGCTACAACACGCCATCGCGGAAGCTGGAATTGTTCTCGAAGACGATGGCGGACTGGAAGTGGCCTGAATTCGCCCTTCCCGAATACTATCGCAGCCACATTCACCGCTCAGCGCAAGCCGCGTCGATAGCAAATCCTGCGGACGCACCCGGCGCAGATTTCGATCCGCAATATATGCCGCTAGTGGAATGGCCGAAAGATGCGAATGGCGAAGTCCTTACTCTGCTGCCCATTTTTCGTTTGCCACATCTCATCCACACGCGCTCCGGTAATTCGAAATTTCTCTACGAGATCGCGCACAAGAATCCGCTGTGGTTGAATCCAACCGACGCGAAAAAGCTCGGCGATATCCACACCGGCGACCTGATCAAAGTGCATACCGAGATCGGTTTCTTTGTGCTGCACGCCTGGGTCACGGAGGGTCTCTCTCCCGGAGTCGTAGCCTGCTCTCACCACATGGGCCGCTGGCGCACTAATAAGGAGGACCAAATCGAGCGCATGTCGAGTGCCTGGGTCGACCTGAAAGAGGTCGGCAAAGGCCAATGGAAGATGCGCCAGACTTCTGGAGTCGAACCCTACGCAACCTCCGACCCCGACACCAAACGCGTCTGGTGGAGCGATGCCGGCGTTCATCAGAACCTGACGTTCCCGGTGCATCCCGACCCTATCACCGGCATGCATTGCTGGCATCAGATGGTGCGCGTGGAGCGCGCTTCCGCCGACGACCGTTACGGCGACATCTTCGTCGACACCAATCTTTCGTTCGGGGTCTATCAGCGATGGAAGGCGCTTACGCGTCCCGCGCCCGGCCCCGGCGGACTTCGCCGCCCGCTGTGGATCCCGCGCGTGCATCGCCCGGAGGAAGCGGCGTTCTTTATGTCTGCGAATAAAACATGAGACTGCGCGAAGTTGTAAAATAATGAGATGCCGCTACAGACGGGAAATCCAAATTTTGGCAAGAAGCGCACTCCACCTCCGGACGAAACCTTTGAAGAGGCGGCCTATCTCAAGGCGCTGGGCGAGAAGCAGAAAGTCGTCAGCTTGAAACTGGCCGACGGCGAAGTCGTCCGCGGTTGGATCGAGTACTACGATAAAAATATGGTGCGCGTCACGCGCGAAGATGGTCCGAATCTGTTCATTTTCAAGCACGAGATCGTCTACATCGCGGAAGACAGCAAGAAGAAGTAGCCGAGCTTGCAGCACTCAGCATTCAGCACTCACTGAAACAATCCTGAGAATCTATGCCTTAAAGCCATGACATCCCACCAACCTCTCGATCTGATTTCTCCCATGCAGGCGATGGCGCGCGAAGCGGGTACTCTGGTGATGGAATACTTTCGCCAGCACGTGAAGATTGAATATAAGGGTGACGTGGATCTGGTCACAGTGGCCGATCGAAAATCAGAGGCCCTGATTCTGGCAAAGATTTGCGGACAGTTTCCTAATCACGACGTGATGGGTGAAGAGGGAACGCGCATCGAAACTGGCAGCGATTATAAGTGGTATGTCGATCCGCTCGATGGCACCACCAATTTCGCGCACGGCTATCCGGTGTTCTGTGTTTCGCTCGGGGTCGAACGCAGAGGCCAGCGCGTCGCCGGAGTGATCTACGATCCTACGCGCGACGAGATGTTTGTCGCCGAACTGGGCGCGGGGGCGCGTCTCAACGGCGAAGCGATTCATGTCTCCGCTATAGCGAACCTCGGTGAATGCCTCATTGGCACTGGCTTTCCCAGCCAGAAGCGGCATAAGAATCCGAATATTTATTTCTATCACCAGCTCACCTTGCGCACGCACGGCGTGCGGCGTGCTGGTTCGGCGGCGCTCGACCTCTGCAATGTCGCCGCAGGCCGCTATGAGGGGTTCTGGGAATTCAATCTCAATCCGTGGGACACCGCGGCAGGTGTGCTGATCGTCGAAGAGGCGGGAGGGAAAGTGACCGACTTTTCCGGCGGCGAATTCCAAATCGCCAGCCGCGAGACTCTGGCCTCAAACGGCCTGGTGCATGAAGCGCTGCTGCACGAATTTCAAGAGATTTTCGCCGGCCGCGGATTGGAAAAGTTGCCGAGCCCCGTCACCTACGCTAGAGAGCGTAAGCTCTAGTCGAGCGCGCCGTTCCGCGCACCCAGTTCAAGCGTTACAATGATCGGCGTGGGCTCGTCTCTCCTCGAACGCAAGATCGAAAAGCGCCCCGACCATGTGCGCTTGCAGGGTCGCATTCTCTTTCTCACGGAAGATCCAGAGCTAATCAAAAGGCAGCTGTTGGGATGGGATCTGCCCTGGGACACGAAGAATCCCGCCAACAATCCCAAGCTTCGTGACGATATTTCCACCGACGAAATCACGCCCGCGCACTACTGTTTTTATTTTGATCGCACCCTCGGCGAAATACCCTACGTCGGCCTGCGTTGCGGCAACACGCTTCCCATTGGCCGCAGCGATGTAAAGAACGGCGGTTTCGTCTGCTCGGTGAGCGGCAAGCGGCGCGGCAAGGGTTCGAGCCGCGAGCAGTCGCCCTATGCCGAGATGTGCGCCGGCATTCAGGTTGCAATCGCGGAGAACATCGAGCGCATCTACAAGCAAAATTGCCAGAACCTCGGCCTGCTGACTTCAACCAACTTTTCTTTAGTCGACCGGATTCGCGCTGGAGAAGAAATTGCGCTCAGCGAATTCACCGCCGGAGAAGACGAGATTACGAAGCAGGTGATCGAATACGGCGGATTATTTCCCTTTAACGTAGCGCGCATGCAGGGGAAAGTCTTTCTGCCGCCGATGAAGGCAGCGGACAAGAGTGTCCGCTCCACGCAACCGCCGACCATGACGCTCGCTGAGAAAATCTTTGCCCGCCACATGGTCAATCCCGATGGCAGCGTTGGCCTGGCCGCGGTCAAGCCCGGCGACACAGGCTTTACTCGCGTCGATCTGCGCTTCAGTCATGAATACGTTACGCCGATGGCGTCCATCTTCTATGAGCAATACGTCGGCAAAGATGTTCCGGTGAACGATGCCTCCAGCATCCGCTTCTTCCGCGACCATCTCACCTTTCTCGACGATGTTATGTCCGAAGAAAAAAGGAAGATGGGCCTCCTTGATCTCGCCACGCAACTTAAGTTGAAGCAGGAGGATTTCGCCAAACAGCAAGGAATCAAGCTGCACGGCGAACTCACCGACAGAAAGGGCTCGGAGGGTATCTGCCACTCGGTGATGCTCGAGACCTATGCGTTGCCGGGTCAAGTCAACGTAGGCTCCGATTCGCATACGCCGCACGTCGGCGCCATCGGCTGCATCGCCTTCGGCATTGGGACGACCGATGTATTCAACTCCTGGATCACGAAAGACGTACGTGTCAAGGTGCCGGAGTCAGTGAAGATCGTGATTCGCGGCAAACGCCATCCGAACGTCACAGCGAAAGATTTCATCCTGAAAATTCTCTCTCTCGATTACGTGCGTAGCGGCAAGGCGCTCGCCAAAGTCATGGAGTACGCAGGCGAAGCGGTGGAGGCCCTTTCGGTGGACGAACGCGCCACCATGACCAACATGGCTGCTGAAATCGGCGGCTTCACCGGCATCGTCGCTCCCGACGAAAAAGTGGTTGAGTTTCTCATGGAGCGCCGCCTCATGAAACGCCACGAAGTTGAAAAGATGATCGAAGGCCTCGAAAGCGATCGCGACGCGGATTACGCCGAGGTGATCGAACTCGACGCGAATGAGATCACGCCCATGGTCGCCACTCCCGGCGACCCTGGCAATGGCAAGTACATCTGTGAGCTCAACACTCGCGTCCCGATTGAAATCGCCTATGGCGGAACCTGCACCGCAGGGAAGAACGAAGATATGGATATGTATGCGTCGGTTCTCGGCGACGCCCTAAAACATGGCCGCCGAGTTTCAGACCATGTACAGTTCTGGATCCAATTCGGGTCGCAGGAAACGCGCGAGTACTCCAATCGTCGTGGCTACATCGATATTTTCGAGCGAGCGGGTGCGCGTGTGATTGAGCCTGCTTGTGGCGCGTGTATCAACGCCGGTCCAGGTGTATCGACGCGATCCGATCAGGTCGTCATCAGCGCGCAGAACCGGAATTTCCCGGGACGCAGCGGCCCCGGTCAGATGTATCTGGCATCCCCGCTAACGGTGGCCGCAAGCGCCGTCGCCGGATACATTGTCGAGTATGAGCCGAGTCAAGATCGCGAGCTCACCACGGCCTGAACTGTTGGATGCACTCCTCGGACGCCAAACTTCGAACCGGAGAGTAATATGCCCTCCCCCCGGGAAGGCTACGCCTGAATATTCCTGCCATGTCTTCCTGCGTACGATATACTGTTCGATAAGGCACATTTAAACGCACGCTTCCAAACTATTAGGCGCTAGGGAAATCCGCCATCCTCGCGCTTTCGAATTCTCCTATCAACCAGGCTCGTAGCAAAGCGGCGCTTTGCGGAATCGCGAATCACACCATGAAAATCTTACTTTATAACCCCGACAATGGGGTCACACGTAATTTTATGCCTCATCTCTGGATGTTCCTGCTACAGGCGCTGACGCCGCCGGGGCACGAAGTGCTGCTGGTCGACGGCAACGCCCAGCCCATGGACGAAGCGGGGATCGCGCAGTTTGTGCGCGACAACAACATCGGGTTAGTCGGCATCGGCGCCATGACCCGCATGATCGCCAAGGCCTATCGCATGGCCGACGCAGTGCGCGCCACCGGAGTTCCCGTGGTCATGGGCGGACCGCACGTTACAGAAATGGCCGACGAAGCCCTCGGTCGCGACGGCGGCGCGCGTCACGCCGACGCAGTCGCCCTCGGTGAAGCCGACGCGACTTGGCCAGGCATTGTTGAAGACGCTGCGCGTGGCCAACTCAAAGATGTTTACGAACCGGTCGATGCTTTTGGCCAGGAGAGCAAGCCTTCGCTGAAGGAATACCCCGTGATTCCGTGGCAGTCGATCGATCTCAAGCAGTTTAATCTCGTGCCCAAAGCCGCAACCGCTCTCCTCAAGAATATCGGCGAAGGCTGGGGATCGTTTCGCATTATTCCGGTCGAATCCGGACGCGGCTGCCCCTACGGTTGCGAGTTCTGCACCGTCACCGGTTTCTTCGGCGATTCGATTCGCTTTCGCACCAACGAGAGCGTAGTCAACGAACTGCTCTTGTTGAAGGCTCGCGCCCGCACCGAAAAAGGCCAGATGGCGGTTTTTTTCATCGACGATAATTTCGCCATCAACATCAAGCGCACCAAGTCTCTGCTCCGCGACATCATCGCCGCAAAAGCCCAGGTCCATTGGGTCGCGCAGATCAGCGCCAATTTATTGCGCGATGAAGAACTGGTCGACCTGATCGCATCCTCAGGAGGTAAGTGGATTTTTATCGGTATGGAGTCGATCGATCCCGCCAATCTTAAAGATGTAAACAAAGGATTCAATAAACCGGGCGAGTACGCTGCCGTGCTCGAGCGTCTTGCGCAACGCAATGTTTACGCCATCACCTCGTTTATTTTCGGCATGGACAACGACACCGTCGGAGTTGCCGAGCGGACGCTGAGCCAAGTCCGCACCTGGCCTCCCGGCCTGCCCATCTTCGGCCTGCTCACGCCTTTGCCCGCGACGCCGCTCTACAAGCGGCTGGAAAAAGCTGGCCGGCTGACCCGCCCCAAGCACTGGCAGGAGTTCATTCCGTTTGCCATGGCGCACACGCCCTTGAAAATGACCATCGACGAAGCTCATGCGGAAGTGAATAAGGGCTGGGCTGAGGCTTATGGTCCGGAGGCGTTGGCGGCCGCGGTTGACTCGCTCAACGACCAGCCGCTCGGTTATCGCGTCAACATTTTTCTGGCCAGACTCTGCTTCCGCGGCATCTACTTTCCGATGATGGGCAAAATGGCCTGGCTGAAAGTGGTTTCACAGAATCGGCGAACAATTTTTAAACTGGTCAGGGAGGGCTTCAAACGCGATGCCTGGCGCGGAGTGCCGGCAAGAATTCCGGCCGGTGCGGTACCTCCGGCGGAAGCGACCCCGCAAGGAGTAGCCGCCTTTCCCGCCGATTGAAAATGGCGTTTCTTGCCGCCGAGTGTGGCATGATTGAGTTGATGGGGGCTCTATGTACGAGCAAGAAAAGGTTCAAAAGGGAAGGATGATCGGCTACGCCGTCGGTCTCGTAGTCTTCGTCGCAGTCGTGGCTTGGAAGTTGCTGGTCCGCTGAAGTTGGAAATCACCTCTCGCGTCGCACGTATCGGCGAAATAGGTTCACCGCTTTTCCTGTGAGCTGTGACCTGTCACCTCCTCTCCCACCTGCTCTAGCCCTCTGCCTGTACCGAGAGCGGCGTTCTTGTTAGAATATGAGTTCAAACACTCTCCCTGCGCCGAGGAGCACGAGATTTTATGGCCTACGTAATCGCCGAGCCCTGCATTGGAACCAAAGATACCGCCTGTGTTGACTCCTGTCCCGTCGACTGCATTCATCCCAAGAAGGACTCCGAAAAGTTCTCGACCGAAGAAATGCTCTATATCGATCCCGTGGAGTGCATCGACTGCGGCGCCTGCGTTCCTGTATGTCCGGTTTCGGCCATCTTCGCTCTCGACGATCTGCCCGAAAAGTGGAAAGAATACACCGAGCGGAACGCGAAATATTTCGGGCGATAGGGTGTTGTCAGTGCTCAGTTTTCAGTCGTCAGTGGCGGCGCCTGAAATTGGGGAAACGGCTGTGACTGACAACTGAAAACTGACGACTGACGACCTCTTCCATTACAATCACTAATTAACCTGTAACCTTCCATGGCGCTGAAGGAGTCGGAAGCGATCGTTCTGCGCACGTATCCGCTGCGTGAGTCCGACCTGCTGGTCACGCTCTTTACCCGACTGGAAGGCAAGGTGAAAGGCGTGGCCCGCGCGGCCATGAAGTCGAGACGCCGCTTCGGAGGCGCGCTCGAGCCGCTCACCTACGTAAGAGCGTTTTACGACGACCGCGAGCGGCAGGAATTGGCCAGACTCGATTCCTGCGAAGTCATCGAGTCGCCGATGGCCACCGAAGTCAGTTACGCGCGCGCGACGGCCTTGGCGCATATCGCCGAGTTGTTGGACGAGTTGATGCCTGACCGCGAGGCGAGTGACGCTGTGTTTCGCTTGAGCCTCGCTGTTTTGCAGGAATTGCGCGGCCAGGCAGTGTGGATGCCGCTCACTTATTTTGAATTGTGGATGACGCGGCTGATGGGCTTCCTGCCGGAGTTCTCGGAGTGCGTAATCTGCGGCCGGTCGTTCGAGGAGAGTCGCGAAGACAACCGCGATAGAAGCCGCGACGGCGGCCGGGCGTTTTTTCACGCGCTGGCGGATGGCTTAGTCTGCATCGACGACAAGCGCATAGCGTCATCCGAGCTGTCGTCAGAGTCGAGAAAGATTGCAGCGCAGATGTTGAGGTCACGAGTCTCTGAGTTCGCCGAGATCGACTGGCCGAAAGCCGTAGGCCAGGATCTGCGAAAATTTCTCCTTCAGATTTTGGAGCGGCACGTTGAGAAGAAACTGGTGACGGCAAGAATGCTGGAGAAAATCGGCGGTTAGCTCTATCTCGTATTCGCAAATAGTGATGTGTTCCGTAGATCGTAAACTGATAATGAGTTGTCATCTTGAGCGGGGCGAAGGACCTGCTGTTTGCCGCAAGTGGAAGGTCCGTGGCCGAGGCTGACAATCCGGATTTATGACCTCACCCAAATCCAATTCGCTGACCTTCCAACAGCTCATCCTCAAGCTGCAGGCCTTCTACGCCGAGCGCGGAGCGGTCATTCAGCAACCCTACGACGTCGAGGTAGGCGCTGGAACGATGGCGCCAGAAACCTTCCTGCGCGTGCTCGGCCCGAATCCCTACAAAGTCGCATACGTGCAGCCATCCCGCCGTCCTGCCGATGGCCGCTACGGCGAGAATCCCAATCGCCTCTTCAAGCACCTTCAGTTGCAGGTGATCCTCAAGCCGCCGCCAGAAAATGTGCAGGAACTCTACCTTGAATCGCTAGGCGCGATCGGCATCGACCTGCGTCAACACGACATAAAGTTCGAAGAAGACAACTGGGAATCGCCGACTCTTGGCGCCTGGGGCATCGGATGGCAGGTCATGCTCGACGGCCTGGAGGTCACCCAGTTCACCTACTTCCAGCAATGCGGCGGAGTCGATCTCGATCCCATCTCCGCCGAACTGACCTACGGATTGGAACGACTGTGCGCCTTCCTGCAAGACGTCAATTCCATCTACGACATCGTGTGGGCGCGCGATCCCGAGACGGACAGGGAAGTGAAGTATGGCGAAGTGCGTCTCGCCGACGAGCAGCAATTCTCGGTCTATAACTTCGAAATGGCGGATGTTGAAAAAACCTGGAAGCATTTCGAGCTCTGCGAAACGGAGTGCAAAGCGCTGCTGGCGGAATACGCAGAGTTGATCCGGTTGGGCGCCGACCCCAAACAGAAGGTGGAAGAAGTACTCACGAAATTAGACGGAGGGTTAGGGTATCCAATGCCGGAGCAAAAAAAGCGCTTTCCTGTGCTCGCGGCCTACGATCTCTGCCTGAAGTGTTCACATTATTTCAATATTCTCGATGCGCGGGGCGCGATTTCGGTAACCGAACGCGTTGGCGTGATCGCGCGGGTGCGGGCGCTGGCCGTCGGAATTGCCAAGGCCTGGATGGACCAGCAGTATCCGACTGCCAAACAAAGTGAGAAGAGCGGCGAGACTTCTAAGCCTGTGGCGAAAGAAAAGAAAGACCAGCCGGCTCCAGTTTTCACGTAGAAAAATGTTTAGATAAACAAAGCAAGTATGCCCGACTTTTTGGTCGAAATTGGATGCGAAGAAATCCCGGCACGGATGATTGACGCCGCCTCGCGCGAACTGCGCGAACGTTTGCAGGCACTGCTGCAACGCGAGCGCCTCGCCCCTGCGAGTGGAGTGTCGCATCTCGACACGCCCCGCCGCCTGGCCGTTCTTGCTTCCGGCGTCCCAAACTCGCAGCCCAATATCACCGAGCAGATGAACGGCCCCTCCGCGCAGATCGCATATAAGGATGGTCAGCCCACGCCCGCAGCACACGCGTTTGCAAGAAAAGTCGGCGTCGAGGTAGGTAAGCTGGAAAAGGTTAGCACTCCCAAGGGAGAATACCTCGCAGCCACCGTCACCCGCAAAGGCCGAACTGCCTCCGAGATTCTCGCCGAAACTCTTCCCAAAGAAATCTCCACCCTCTACTGGCCTAAATATATGTACTGGCGCAAACGCGGAGAACTATTCGTTCGTCCCGTGCGCTGGCTCGTAGCCATGCTCGATGAAGAAGTCGTCCCGCTCGAATTATTCGGCATCGCGGCCGGCAAGACGACTCAAGGACACCGCATTATCAGCAGGGAAGACGTTATTATTTCCAAGCCCAGCGCCTACGTCGAAATTCTGCGCGGAGCAAAAGTCCTCGCCGCCGCCGAGCGTGAGCACGTGATCCGCAAAGCGCTCGACGTCGCTACGCGCACTATCCCGCGAGCGCGGTGGCGCGAAGACAAGTCGCTCCTCTCGACTGTCGTCAATCTCACGGAATTTCCTTCCGCCATCCTCGGTAGCTTCGATCCCGAGTTTCTCGATCTGCCCGAAGAGGTCTTGGTCACGGTGATGCGCGACCACCAGAAATATTTCGCCATCGAGGATGCGGACGGAAAACTGCTGCCCCACTTCCTCGCGGTCCTCAACACAGCCGGCGACGCCGATGGCTTGATCCGCCATGGCAATGAGCGTGTTCTGCGCGCCCGCTTCAATGACGCCCGCTTTTTCTGGCAGACAGATCAAAAGCAGAACCTCCGCCAGCGCGTCGATTTGCTGCGCAACGTAACCTTCCAGAAGGATCTCGGCACCTACTATGACAAAACCCTGCGCGTGCAGCACCTCGCCAGTTCGCTTTCTGAGACCGTGAAACAGAGCGGCATCGCGATTCGACCCGGCGTCGTTCACAAAGCCGCGCTCTTAGCCAAGGCCGATCTCACCACCGAACTGGTCAAGGAGTTCACCGAGTTGCAGGGAATCGTGGGCGGTCTCTATGCGCGCGTGCAGCAACTCGATGATGACTTGAGACCGGATGTGCAACTGGCTATCTCGCGTGCCATCTACGATCACTACAAGCCCGAATCAATGGAGGACGCCGCGCCCGCGACACTAGAGGGCGCCGTTCTCTCCATCGCCGACAAGGCCGACTCGATCGCCGGAATGTTCGCGCTCGGCCTGGTCCCGAGCGGATCGAAGGACCCATTCGCGCTCCGTCGCCAGGCCAACGGCATCGTGAAAACGATCGCCGAGCACAAACTGCCTCTTCGCCTCTCGGAGATCATGACCGATGCGCGCACTCGCTACAGTGGATCCGAAGCGGAGCGGAAGTTTTCGAATGCCAACTACGCCGCATCGGTGCAAAGTTTCTTCCGCGAGCGCCTCGAATTTTACTTGAAAGATGCTTGTGGCTACGCTTATGACGTGGTCAGCGCCGTGTTAGCCGTTGATGCCGACCATGTAGTCGACACAGTTGCGCGCGCTGAAGCGGTTAGCAAAGTACGCGGCTCAGCAGATTTTGAATCGATCTCGATCGCCCTCAAGCGCATGCAGAATATTCTGCGCCAGGCCAACGAAAAAACTAAACTGATCGCCATGCGCGTCGACGTAGCCGGCTTGCAGGAAGAATCTGAAAAAGAATTAGCCGCTCTGATTCCGCCGACCGTAGGGGTCGTCGAGAAGCTGCGTGCAGCGCGCGACTACGAAGGAGCGTTGCTCGAAATTGCCAAGCTGCGTCCCGCGATTGACAAATTTTTCGATAAAGTAATGGTTATGGTCGATGATGACCATCTGCGCGCCAACCGCCTGGCTCTGTTGCAGTCGCTGGTGAAGGAATTTTCCACCCTCGCTGATTTCTCCGAGATCGTAACCGAAGGCAAGGAATCTACGAAATAATAGAATACAAAAAGAGAAAAAGAGGACCCGTACATGGCAACGACAACTCTCCCTGACGCCGAAATCGCCGAAGCAAGAAACGAAGCAAAAACTGCAGCCAAATCCCCAGAGAAAAAATCCGCGGCCACAAAATATGTCTACTCTTTCGGCGGCGGCAAAGCCGACGGCAACGGCAAGATGAAAGACGTTCTCGGCGGCAAAGGCGCTGGCCTCGCCGAAATGACCAATGCCGGCTTGCCCGTTCCTCCGGGCTTCACTATCCAGACCGAAGGCTGCCGCGAATATATGCGCAGCAACGCCGTCTCGAAAGATCTCGACCGTCAGATGAATGAAGCGCTGGCCGCGCTCGAAAATCTCCAAGGCCAAAAACTCGGCAAGGGCGACAATCCCCTGCTCGTCAGCGTGCGCTCGGGTGCGAAGTTTTCCATGCCGGGCATGATGGACACAATCCTCAACCTTGGCCTCAACGATCAGAGCGTCGAGGCGCTCGCCAAGCGCACCGGTAACCCGCGTTTCGCCTACGACTCCTATCGCCGCCTGATTCAAATGTTCGGCAATGTCGTCCTCGACATTGAGAAATCTGTGTTTGACAAAATTTTCGACGCCAAGAAAAAACAGAAGAAAGCCAAACTCGACACCGACCTCGATGCCAAAGCTCTGCAGGAAGTCATCCTCGAGTACAAAAAAGCGGTCAAGAAGCATGCCAAGCGGGACTTCCCGCAGGACCCGCAAGAGCAGCTGGTCATGGCGCGGGACGCGGTTTTTCGCTCGTGGCAGAATGACCGTGCCAAAACCTACCGTCGAATTAACAATATCGATGACCTGCTCGGCACCGCCGTCAACGTGCAAGCCATGGTGTTCGGCAATCTCGGCGACACCAGCGGCACGGGCGTCGGCTTCACGCGCAATCCCGCCAACGGAACGAAAGAATTCTACGGAGAATTTCTGCTGAACGCGCAGGGCGAAGACGTGGTCTCAGGCGTGCGCACGCCGGTTCCCATCCTCGAACTCGAAAAGATCATGCCCGATGTCTACAACCAGCTCCGCGACATCACCACGCGGCTGGAAAAGCATTATAAGGATATGCAGGATTTCGAGTTCACCATACAGGACCGCAAGCTCTACATGCTGCAAACGCGAAACGGCAAGCGCACCGGTCTTGCCGCGGTACGAGTAGCGCTGGAGATGGTGGACGAGGGGCTCATCACCAAGGAGGAAGCGATCTTCCGTCTCGATCCCAACCAGGTCGTAGATTTCTATGTAGCTCGGCTGGATGAGAAAGACGCAAGGCTCGAAGACGTGCTGACCTCGAAGGGCTTGCCGGCGTCGCCCGGAGCAGTCGTCGGTCAAATCGTTTTTACTGCCGATGAGGCTGTCGAAAAGGCTGGACACGACGCGGAAAAAAATCCGGTGATCCTGGTGCGCGCCGAAACCACCCCGGAAGACATCAGCGGCATGGAGGTTGCAGTTGGCATTTTGACCTCGCAAGGCGGAATGACCAGTCACGCGGCCGTGGTTACTCGGGGCATGGGCAAAAGCTGCGTTGCGGGAGCAGGTGAGATCGCGGTCGACGAAAGAGCAGGCGAGATGCGTGCGCGTGGGCAGGTTTTCAATGCAGGCGATTGGATTACGATCGACGGCTCGACCGGTCGCGTGTTGAGAGGCAAAAGGAATTTGCTCCCCCCGGACCCGGAAAATCTGGCAAAACTCGAGCACTTCATGAGCTGGGCGGAGCCTTTCCGAACGATGGGAGTGCGAGCCAACGCCGACATTCCTCGCGATGCCGAGAAGGCGCGCGAGTTTGGTGCTGAGGGCATCGGGCTGTGCCGTACCGAGCACATGTTCTTTGCCCACGACCGCATCCAGCATATGCGCGCGATGATTCTTGCCGACAACGAGAAAGATCGGCGCAAGGCGCTGAAAAAGTTGCTGCCCTTCCAGCGCAAGGATTTCATCGGCTTGTTCAAGGTGATGGAAGGCCTGCCAGTCACCATCCGCCTGCTCGATCCGCCGCTGCACGAATTTCTCCCCAAGCGCGAGCAACTCATGGTCGACATTGCCAGCGTGCCCAGCGCCAGCCCCAAGCAGAAGAAAACTCTGGTCGCGGAGTACAAAGAATATGGTGTAAAGGGTGCCGGCGATCTGAAGAAAGTGCTTTCAGCTCTCCTGTCGCGCGTAGAAGAGTTGCACGAATTCAATCCCATGCTAGGCCATCGTGGATGCCGCCTCGGCATCACCTATCCCGAAATTACCGAGATGCAGGCCCGAGCGATTTTCGAAGCCGCCGTCGAAGTAGAGAAAAAAGGCGTCAAGACGCACGCCGAAGTAATGATCCCGCTGATCGCCACCGTGAAGGAAATGGAGAACCAGGGTGCCATCGTCCGGCGCGTGGCCGAAGAAGTATTCAAAGAAAAAGGCAAGCACGTGCATTACCTCGTGGGCACAATGATTGAGCTGCCGCGTGCCTGCCTGGTCGCGGACGACATCGCCAAGGACGCCGAGTTTTTCTCCTTCGGCACCAACGACCTCACCCAAACCACCTTCGGCTTCTCACGCGACGACATCAATAAAGTGTTGCCTACGTATCTGGCCGAGGGAATTCTCAAGCAGGATCCGTTTGCCGCCATCGACCAGGAAGGTGTAGGGGAATTGGTCGAGATCGGAATCCAGCGCGGACGCAAGACGCGACCAAAGCTCGAGGTAGGAATCTGCGGCGAACACGGTGGCGAACCATCATCGGTAGAGTTCTGCCATCGCGTCGGGATGGACTACGTCTCTTGCTCCCCGTTTCGCGTCCTCACCGCGCGCCTAGCCGCAGCCCAGGCAGCGGCTAGCGAAAAGCTCAACATCGACGGTGGACGGACCAAGTGACGTCTTGGCGAGGTCGAAGGTGATCCCTTAGAGGGGGGCTGCATGACACTGCGCGCACTGGCGAAAGGGCGACGCTTGGGGTCTGTAGCCGTCGCGATCTCCATGATCGAACTCTTTGTGATATGGGGAGTGACCTTAGTTGCAGAGCAAACCGCCCAATACGATTGGAGGTGGGCCGCTCCCCATTTGGTTGACGTATACATATTCGGTTTTGTCGCGATCCCCGTTGCGATAGCCGGGATTATTTGGGACTCCCGTCGCGGGCTCGCGATAGCAGGGCTCGTTCTCGGCCGTTCCAATATTGCAATCTGCGAGATAGCGTTCTCGCCACCCAAGCTCTTGCCGACGCCTTCCGGCATTACTGTACTCTTTGCAGCCGGTTGATCAGCTTCTGCGCCAGATTTTCTTCCGACTCCGACCACAGCAACCGCCCGGTTGCACCAGCATTTTTTTCCACCTGCGCGGTAAATTCCACCAGCTTCTGCACGTTGCTGCGGACGTTGCGCTCCGCCTCAGCCGTAAACTCCACCTCTTCATGCAGGAAAGACGTGTCTAAGCCAAAATCAATCTGAATGTGCCCGGTCTCCTCCGCCGCGTGCTCTTCAAATTCCAAGCCGTGCGCCGTGAGACGAATCAGCGCCGGCTCCCGCACCCATTTCTCTGCGCCCTCCGGAGGCGTCCACAAATCCCAATAAGCCTCGAAAACATATGCGTAGTCGTTATGCAAGAATTCCGCTACATCCGCCACCGCTTCCTCCGGAGCAACTCCCGGACGATAACGCCGCTCAAGAATTGTCGGCTCGCTCCATGACACCGGTTGGACGGCCGAGTAAGTGACCCCGCCACGCGCCGCAGAAAAGGGAATCTGCCGCAGCACGCTTACCGTGCGCGCCAGTATCTCGGCTTCATCGAAGCTCGGAAACCACAGGCTCAAATAAAGCGAATCGGCCATCAATACATTCTAAACCGCGACTATGTCAGAAGCGAGAATGACTGCGAGGATGCTGGTTCGGGCTAGCGAATCCAGCGAACGGTCCAGTCTGTTTTGACGCGACAAAAACGCCCTGTTACTATGAACTTCGGCGGCAAACCGTCATCTCACCAAGAAAAGTCCCCGTCGTCTAGCCTGGCCTAGGACATCGCCCTTTCACGGCGGTAACACGGGTTCAAATCCCGTCGGGGACGCCAACCTTATCAACAATTTGCGGAAGAGCCGGTTTTGGCGCACTACGGGTTACGCTACGGTTTAGCTGCTGAATCACTCCACGATGAGCGCTGCGCTTCTCTTCCGACATTGCTTCGTCGTAAACATTCATCGTGATTGCGTACGAGGCATGCCGCAACAGGCCTTGCACTACTTTGGGGTTGTTGTTGTTTTGGCGCAGCAGGGTCGTGTAGGAGTGGCGTAATGTGTGCCACCCCTTAATGTCGATCCCGGTTTTCGCTGCGACTGGCTTGATGTGATGTTGCATGATCCGACTCATCCAGTACGGCTGCTTGCCTCTCATCTTCGTGCTGGCGAAGACGTAATCGCTGTCTTGAGCATAGGGAGTCTCCCGACGCCAAGCCAGCAATTCTTCGATCAGCACATCATCGAGTGGGATGCTCTTTTTCGAAGCTTCCGTCTTGACCTTACCGATGCGCTGCTTCACGATTGAGCGCTTAGGGGTCAGGACCTTTTCCTCGAAGCAGATGTCTTCCCAGCGAACGCCGCTGAGTTCGCCCCTCCGCAGTCCGGTTCCGAAATCCAGTAACACCATCAGTCGTTCTCGTTGTTTTAGCTCACCGTAGATAAGTTGGGAAAGCTGGTCAACGCTGAGGCGGATCGGTGTTGCCTGGCGCACGCCGCTTTGCCGAACAGACGTAATCGGATTACGGTCTGTCCATTCGTAGCGAATTGCGTGCTCGTACAGAAGATGCATCAGGTCCCTAATCTTCTTTTTCGAACCATCGGCTAGAGCCGTGCCATCGTCTTTTTTCAAAGTCGACAACCAACTCTCTACGGCCACGGCCTTTACTTCGTCCAAGGCTTGGTCTCCCCATCGCGGTTTGACCCACTTCCGCAAATAGCCGCGGTAGTTGTCCCGAGTGGAGAAAGCCCGACGTTCGTTAGGATCCTCATCCGTCCCTGGGCACTCCGTATCCTGCCAGTGATCGACGAGTTCCTTCAGAGTTCGCGGCCCCGCTTCGATCGCTCGGCCTAGGCCGAGGCGTTCTGCTTCTTGCTGTGCCGCGGCATCCGACTTGAACCGACTGGCCAAACCAAGGGTCTTCCAGCGCTCACGAGACTTGCCGTCCTGGCCCGTCTCGTACCATCGCCAGATCACTACTTTCTTTCCGTTCTTGCGTTTAACTACACTTGGAAATCCTGTACTAGTGTGCCTCTTTCTCACGTCTAACCGTCCTTTCCGAAAGAGGCGGACGACGAACGGAGTTTATCCTCCCCTGCATCCACACGTCCAGTTCGCTGAGTTTGAAGCGCCAAGTCTTCCTGCTGCCATCCCCCCACGGGTAGGCAGGGATTTTTTCAAGGCGGGCCCATTCGTTAAGTGTCTTGACCGCGACAGACAAATAGGAAGCTGCTCGCTTGACGTCGACGTACGGTTCTAGAGCAGTTGCAAGGGAAGTGGCCGGGTTCGCCGGACCGGGCTGGGTCGACATGGGGTCCTCATCTGGGCGGAGTTCGCACTGCCTAGTGACCCTGGCCAGAAAAAGCCACCACCTTTAGCACTGCATCCGCGAGTCTCTGTTTAAGCGGAAAGCAGATATTCGTCAAACGGGCTTCCTGAGGTGTTGTTCTCCTATTCTTCGAAGCGTGCCATTCGCGATGCGTAACCTCTTACGGCGTCATTGTTTAGAGCTTGTACCAACGGCCGCCGCTGTCACTTTAATTGAGACACGCTTGGGCCGGGTAAACAGGTTGTGGAAGATCCATGCAACCGCTCAGTGCCTTGCGCAACTACTTTGAGCTGTTTTGGTTACACGAGATAGGCACACCAATGGCTGGAAGCACTATCGCAGAGCCGATTGAGTCACCACCCGTAGCGTTCTCAGCTGAAAACCCCACGTGAACTCCGGCGCAATGATCCGCCCCGTTTGACGAATTTCGATTACTACGATAAACAGCGGCATGAGGTGCGAGATGAAAAAAGTAGACGAGGTTTCGGGGATGACGGACGAGGCGAAGACGAATATAGTTGCGAGCATCGAGTTCGCAGTTAGGGCTTCGTTGCACGAAGAATACGTTGACGCAGACTTCGTTCACTCCATTCTCGGGAAGATTTCCGCTAAGACCGAGGATCGGGGAGACGAAGAGGAGGCTGGTTACATAAAAGCGTCGTTGGTGCAATTCGGTGAGGCCTTGGATCATGGCATTAGCACTGAGAGACTGGGAGATGGCATCGACGGAAATATTGCCGAATATTGGGAACTCCTGTTCGACTTGGACACGGGTCGATGGAAAGAAGAACTGCAAGATGAATATGAGGCCTCAGGATGCGACCTGTTAGTCATCGACTGCATGGAGATCAGTCCGAAATTTCGAGGAACGGGAGTCGGCCCAATTGCCATCGAGAGGACTATCGACATCTTCGGTCCGGTTTGTGGATTGGTAGCGTGCAAACCTTGGCCGCTGCAATTTACTCCTGAATTCGCCCGCGATCGGAACGCGTTGAGCAGATTGAAAGCACCTGGCGTGGGACAAGGTGAGGCGGTGAGGAGGTTGAAGGCGTACTGGTCTCGGCTTGGCTTCTGGCCACTCGGAGAAACCGGGATTTATCTGCTCGGTGTGGCCCAAAGAGAATCAGCCAGATCCAAGAAGAGCGAAACGCTGGTTGGACCTCTGGCGTGGCCGGCAGACGCGTCTGTTAGAACGCTGCCCTGTCACTGACTTCCGGCATCTATCAGTATCCGCTGTTTCGTCGCAGAGCACACCTCTAGCTCGCCAAATCTCTAACCGCGCAATCAAGCACATGAGGACCTTAGATTCACAGAATCCGAGTCCCCCGGGTGATCCGACTCACCAGGCAGCTGCAGACTCTATACGCGCGTCTTTAGGAGTGCAATTGCCTCTGGCACCTTAAGTGGCGTAGTTTGTGAACCAGTCGAGGGCCATTTGAGTATATTGGCCGACCTCGATGAGGTAGCCGTCAGGATCACGCATGTAGCAGCGCCATTCCCAGCCGCGATTGTTTACCGGCCCGGTAAGAAAGAACGCTCCTTTGTCGCGCCATTGTTTGTAGCAGGCCTGGATGTCAGCGACACGCAAGTCGAGAAAACTATTCACTCTATTGAGATTCGGCAGAGTCTCGAGGAGGACTTCTGGCTTGTCGGGAGTCGAGCCACCGCCGGAATTGAGAATGATCCACGTATTCGCCAACTTGATGTAGCAGGGATTTTCCGGCTTGATGACTTTCCCGCCAAGAATTCGGACATAGAAGTCCTTCGATTTTTCCAGGTCCCTCACGGTGAAGAAGTGCGTGGCGAAGAAGCCTTCGTGTGCAATCGGCGCGTCGGGTAGATTCATGCAGTGCCTCTCGTTGTCGATAAAGTAACATGCGGTCGGAATTGCCTATGGTCTAAGCAAGCCATTCGTCTGTCGGCCACGCGGAGGAGAATCAATCCCACCGGACAATAATTAAGGACAGGCTCGGGAACCACCTGCACGGTACCGGAATGCCAGAGAGAGTTCTCATATATTCCGAATGTTGGTTTCAATTGTGTCTACAACCTCGTCGATACCACCGGCGAGGACCAGTTTCCCCATGGCGATTGCGAAGCCAACGACTTGGTCCGCCTCGATATGGGACGGCAGAGAAAGCGCATTTGGATCGGTGACCACATCAATCAGCGCCGGACCCGAATGCTGAAGCGCCTGCTTTAGTCCAGAGGACAGATCGGCTGGATTTTCGATTCTTACACCCATCATCCCGATCGCCTCGGCCAGCTTTGCAAAGTTAGGGTTCTTCAAGTCAGTCTGATAGTCGGGTATTCCGTCGACTTCCATCTCCAGTTTCACCATTCCGAGAGCGCCGTTGTTGAAAACTACGATCTTGATCGGGAGGTCGTACTGTGTCACCGTCAACAACTCGCCCATAAGCATGGCGAGGCCGCCATCTCCCGCCATTGCGATTACCTGTCTTCCGGGATAGCAAAATTGCGCGCCAATGGCCTGAGGCAGCGCGTTTGCCATGGACCCGTGGGTGAAGGAGCCGATTAAACGCCGGTCCTTCGTTGCTCGAATGTACCGGGAAGACCAGACGTTACACATGCCGGTATCAGCAGTAAAGATCGCGTCGTCTGCCGCAACGTCACTCAGCGCGGCCGCGACAGGCTCAGGGTGCATCGGCCTCCGTTTCCCAACGTGATTTACGTAGGCATTCAACCGCCGAAGCGACTTTTTATGGTTACCGAGCATCGCGTCCAAAAACGAGCGATCTGACTTAGCTTCTATCATCGGAAGTAGCGCGCGGATGGTTTCGCCCAGATCGCCCCATAATCCAAGATCCAGTTTGCTTCGTCGACCCAAGTTCTCAACTCTGATGTCAACCTGGACGATCTTGGGTTTCGTGGGAAGGAATTTGCTATAGGGAAAATCAGTACCCAAGAGTAGGAGCAAATCGCATTCGTGCATGGCCTGGTACGCCGCGCCGAATCCAAGCAATCCACTCATTCCGACATCGAACGGATTGTCGAACTCGACGAATGGTTTTCCACGGTACGAATGGCCGACAGGAGACTTTAACTTGTCAGCCAGAGCCATCAGCTCACCGTGGGCACCGGCACACCCAATTCCACAGAAGAGAGCCACTTTCTTTGAAGAATTAATCAACTCCGCCAGTTGCGCCAAGTCCTTTTCACAGGGGCGGATGAAGGGCCTTTGCCGGACCACGGAACGAGGAGAGTCATCCTTCGCAATCTCCATCCCAGACACGTCGCCGGGCAACACCACTACGGCTACTCCGCCTTTTCCGACTGCACTCTGCATGGCGATGTGAAGAACACGCTCAAACTGCTTCGGATTCGAAATCAGCTCACAGTAGTGACTGCATTCTTTGAAAAGAATTTCCGGATGAGTTTCCTGGAGATATCCGGTGCCGATCTCACTGCTTGGAATATGAGATGCGATCGCGAGTACCGGAGCATTGCTGCGATGAGCATCGAAGAGTCCGTTGATCAGGTGAAGGTTACCAGGGCCACAGCTGCCACCACAGGCAGCGAGTTTCCCGCTGAGCTGAGCCTCGGCACCCGCTGCAAACGCAGCAGTTTCTTCGTGGCGCACGTGAATCCACTTGACTTTGCCATTTATTCGCAAAGCATCCGTCACCGGATTCAGGCTGTCGCCCACGACGCCGTAAAGTCTTTCGACACCCGTTTCAACAAGTCTGCTAATTAATTCATCTGCCACTCGGTGTGCCATCGCCTATTACCTCCATTGAGATGTCGTTCAATTCACGCCGATCCGCAGCGAAACTAAGAACTTGGCTGCTCATACAGCGCTCGGGTTTACGTACAGTTGCGATACCCTTGGCAAGCGTCGAAGTGACGAGCTCTTCATACTCCCATTCCGTCAACACTCGACACAGATATGCGAAAACGAGCTTCTGCTTCTAGACACTTAAGTAGTTGAGCCCGGGTTCAATTCCCAGGCTGCTGGTTTCGCGGATCGTCTTTCGAGTTTAGGTATTCGAGACCAAGCGGCCCAATCGCCGAAACTTGCGTGATGTACTCACTGGATTTCGCCCAATGAAAATGGGATGTATTGCCGGGTAGAACGATGACGCTACCGGCCGGAAATGCCTGCAGCTTATCGGCGTCGAACTGATCGCCCAGGCCGATGTAGAAAACGCCTGAAATAACTGTGTAGACTCGATCCTCCGGGTGCCGGTGTGGCATCAGCTTCGCGCCGTGCGGCGCTTTCACCCTGATGGTGTACGGCCCGGCCTCCGAGGGCTGACCGACGACGACTGCCAGGCGAACCGAAGGAGGGAACGACGGGAAGGGTTTCCAGTCGATTTCTTCCGGCAGGATCGATCTGAAAACATCCTGGCCCGGCTGATGAGGTCGAACGATACCTCGTTGTGCCTCCACGGTGCTTGTTTGTTGTCTAACATACCAAACCTCCTCTTTAGAATTTTGATTCCATACACAATTCTGGTGAAGCCATGAGCTCCGAGACCACTAGACGAAGTTATCGATTGTTGCTTTCGCATCAGACGTGGAGACGGCGCAAGCGAAGTTAGCATTCGTCGTTAGAACCGTTCTTACGGTGTACTCGCCCAACGGTATTGCAAGTACTGCCAGCACAACCGGGAATGCCAAAGCCCGCAGTCCGAAGTGCACCTCGAGCAACCCGCCCGTCGTACAACCCGCAATGAAACCCGCGAAGGCCGGGAGAGTCATCCGAATACCGCGCCGAGCTAGGGCCATTTTTTCAGGTAAGGTATTGCCGCGCACTAGAGTTGTAAGCTCGATTGTCAACTGGACAGTATTCGCGGTGAGTACCGCCGTCGTAGGGAAACCTGGCAGATCGAGTTTAACGAGCGCATTTTGAGTCGCCATCGCTGCAACTCCGAGCATCCCCAGAGACGCTGCCACTGCGCCTCCGGGATTCGCGAAGTGACCAAACGCGGTGGAAACCGCGAAAAATCCAGTGAGAAGTGCTGCATGTAGAATCAGCAATGCTCGCAAGGTCTGATGCTTCGGCTTGTCCTCGAACAACCAAACAACTGTCCCTAAGACAGCGATGAAAACTGGAACCGCGATTAGCGGTCCGATCCGGCTGAAGCCACCGGTTATGTAATGGGCGGCAAGGATAACTATGTTTCCCGTAATGTGCGCGGTAAACAACCCTCCGAATGCGAGGAATCCGATAAGGTCGACCGAACCGGCCGTCATGCTCAGAACGGCCACGAGTAGCCAGTCGAATGCATGCTTTGGACACTGGTCTGGGGCACGTTCAGTTCTTGCTGCCGTCACATCTGCGATTAAGCCAGAAGCACGGGTGCGAATCACGCATTCCAGACATTCTGCTAGAGGCAAAGCGATCGTGCTGGTTTCTCCCTTGTGCAGATCGCTTTGCCCCGCGTTAGGCCATCCTGCATCCCGTGCTGCTGCGCCTTCCATGACTCCCTCCTTTTCTCCCGATTAGTGGATCCCATAAGCCAGGACTTCAGTGATACTCAGCGCGGAAGCCGGTCGGCGACCTTCGCCATCCCAGCCTGCGCGCAGACTTCGTCCTTGTCTCCGCCGGGAGCACCTCCCACGCCCAGAGCGCCTACGATGGCGTTCTTCGACTTGAACGCCACTGCGCCTGGAAGCGCCATGACGTTATGCATGGTTGAAAGCCGCGGCGCATAGGGACTGGTCTTCGTCAGCTCGAAGAACTTGCTGGACGTATCGAAGTCGAAGATCGGCCCTAGCGTGACCACCGTATACGCCTTGTCATAACTCGATTCCGCTGTATGAATGGTGGCGCCATCACCACGAAGGTCTACCTGCCGGACCCCATCCATGTCCACGACTGTTGCGCTCACTTGATATCCGTGTTGGGCGCACACACGAACAGCTTCGGTCGCGGCCTCAACTGCGATATTAAGGGGTAGCGCGTAGTGATACTCAGCTTGTGACGTTGTTTGTGACGGTGCAGAGGGCGCGGCCCCAGTCAGTGCGGCGGCGCCACAAATAATCGCGATCGAAATCATTCTTGTCATATCAGCTCTTCCTTTCAATTGATTCGGTTAGTGTGCGATGGCGAGTTCTCGTTCGAACTTGTCTCGCTTGATGATGATTGAACCAGAGGAGCAGAGCCGAATCTATTAGACAAGGGTATGAATTGATACCTTTGCATGATTTGTGCGGAGCGCCTCACGACTTTCGATTTGCATTAGGTACGAGGGACGTTCGAAACATCCCGGTGGCACATCGCGATCACACTCGCTTATCCTCTAGAGCCGCATGCCGGGAAAAGCACGTACGGAACTACAGCAAACTACTGATTGACGTTCTGCGCGGCACACTGCTATCCAAGTCAGAACTGCAGGAATTGGAATCACCGCAAGTGCGCGCCAATCGTTTCTCTTATCCTCAAAGGCGTCGTTAGCCTCGTAAACGCTGGCCGAATGAAGATCAAGGGTTCGAGGTCCTCTCGACCGAAGACCCGTGGGCAGCAAATGCTTATGCGAGGAACCTTCCATGGAGGGATCTAGGAGCACACGTATGCTGATACCTATAACGGATCAATACCAAAGTATGATTGACACCCCTTGTGGCGGATCCTTCCATATGGACAGGGGATTACCATCGAGAACGAGCTTAGACGCAAAGCACTGCGCCACGCCATATACAGACGGGTTGGCGCTCACTTCGGGTTCCTGCGTGGAGGTGAAAACGTGACCGACTCTGTTAATTTGCAAGATGATTTTCTACTCGAACCTCCAATTCCAGGGCTTCCTTTGGAATCGATTCTTCGCACCCAAGAATTGCGCGATCGCCCATCGCGTTCGCCCGACTACGAGACGGAGAATCGAGCACTTGTCGCACTCGCCAACGCGCTAGCTGACTCCCCGGGTACCATTCTGCAAACATTGGCTGATAGAGTCCTCGATCTATTGCATGCTGATTCTGCCGGCCTAAGTCTGCTGACGAGAGACGAAAAGAGGTTCTACTGGGCAGCGATTGCCGGCGCGTGGCGGCCCCACGCCGGCTCCAATGTCCCGCGCAATTCCTGCCCATGCGGCGAAGTGCTCGACCGCAATGTTCCGATGCTATTCACGCATTGGGAACGGCGTTATCTGAATTTCAGCAGGACGATGCCCGTAACGGAAGAAGGACTCTTCGTTCCGTTTTACGCAAACGGTAAACCGGTCGGTACAATTTGGGCATTCGCACACGATAATCGTCGCAAATTCGACGCCGAGGACCTAAGGCTGCTCGAACGTACGAGCCGTTTCGCGTCAGCGGCATGTCAGGTCCTAGCGTCGATTGAGAACCTCAAATTGGAAAACGCAGCGCGCGAAAAAGCGGAAACAGCGGTGCGCGAACTGGCAAACGGGTTGGAGACGCAGGTTCGAGTTCGGACCCAGGAGTTGGAACGTAGCACGCGAGAACTTGTCGAAGCCAACGAAGACCTTCAGTTCCAGGTTGGCCTCCTTCAACACATCCCTGTAGCGGCGTGGACGCTCAGGCCTGATGGGACGCCGGACTTCGTGAACCGAAACTGGCTGGAATACTCCGGTCAGGCACTCGATTACGTCCAATCAAATTCCGAGGCGTGGATGACCGCGATCCACCCTGAGGATCGAGAAATAGCGTCAAAGAGCATTTGCGACGGGATACGCTCAGGGCAGGATTTTACAATGGAGGCGAGGTTTCGCCGCGTGCAGGACGGGGCATATCGCTGGCATCTCAATCGAGCCGCGGCGTTACGTGATGCGGAGGGAAATCTCCTTCGGTTTGTGTGTACATCCACCGACATTGAGGATCAGAAACAGTCCCAAGAGAATTTACGGAGGGCTGTGGAAACAAACCGGCTGATCGTCGACACCGCGTTAGATGCGGTTATCACGATGGATGCTCAAGGGGCGATTACCGATTGGAATAAGCAAGCTGAAATGGTGTTCGGGTGGAGTAATAAGGAGGCGATCGGCCAGCACATGTCGGATCTGATTATCCCGGAGCGACTACGGATGGCCCACGAGCGGGGATTACAACACTTCTTGGCTACCGGTAATGGCCCCATCTTGCGACGGCGTATCGAAGTCACGGCCGTCCGGCGCAACGGTGTTGAGTTCCCGGCTGAGTTGGAAGTATCGCCAATGAGACTGGGCCAGAATTGGTTTTTTGGCGCCTTCATTCGGGACATTACCGACTCCAAACTGGCAGAACAGAGACTAAGGGAGAGTGAACTCAACCTGCGCCAGATGACCGAGACCATACCGGAAATGCTATGGAGCGCGACCGCAGAAGGGACAATCGATTATTGCAATGCTCGCGTGCTCGACTACACCGGCTTCTCTGCCGAGGAAATCATGGGTAGCGGTTGGACAAAACTTCTTCATCCAGATGATGTTGAACGGACAGCTAGAACGTGGAGATCCTGTGTCGCAACCGGAGCCCCGTACCGAGTCGAGATTCGCACCTTCCACGCCGCCGATCGCACCTATCGATGGTGCGTAACGAGCGCGCTTCCGCTGCTCGACCAACAAGGGCGGATTCTAAAGTGGTACGGCACAGTTGTGGATATGCACGATTGGAGGCATGCGCAGGAAGAGCTACGCAACACGCAAGCCGAACTCGCGCGCGTGGCGCGTGTGATGACGATGGGAGAGCTTACCTCATCGATCGCGCACGAAGTCAACCAGCCGCTATTTGGCATTATGACCAACACCGACACCTGTTTGTTAATGCTTTCTACCGATCCTCCCGATATCGACGGCGCTCGGGAAACTACACAGCGCACGATGCGAGATGCAAACCGAGCCTCTGACGTGATCAAGCGATTACGCGCGCTTTACAGCAAAAAAGATCCGTCCCCCGAATTGATGGACCTGAATCAGGCCACACGGGAGGTGATTTCCCTGTCGTTGAGCGATTTGCAAAGATGGCGGGTGATCGTTCTGCAGGAACTTGCCGACAATCTCCCACTCCTCATGGCGGACCGTGTCCAAGTTCAGCAGGTCATTATGAATCTGGTACGAAACGCTTCAGACGCGATGAGCAGTGTCGACGATCGTCCGAGAGAATTATTGATCAGGACTAAAAGAGAGGAAGGCGATCGGGTGCAGCTTAGCGTGAAAGATGCAGGGGTCGGTTTCGAACCCCAGGCTGCGGACAGACTCTTCGAAGCCTTCTATACGACAAAGAACGAAGGTATGGGAATCGGCCTGTCAATCAGTCGTTCCATCATCGAGGCTCATGAGGGCCGTTTGTGGGCGACAGCGAATGATGGTCCGGGATCCACGTTTTCATTTTCAATACCCTGCAAAGCGGCTGGTTTAGTGGCAGAGGAAACTCGCTGCAGCCGGCCGGATGGTGCGATGCATGCCGCATAATTTAAGTTCGACGCTGAATACCGATTCCAACGATCATACCTTGGTGCGATTGACTGCCTATCTGCCAGGAGCGCATTCTTCGCTTATGGAGTCCAACCGAGATCGGGAATCCATCGAACGTCCACTTGTGACGGTCGTTGATGACGATGTATCAGTCCGCGAATCCCTCCCTAATTTGCTGAGGCAGTTCGGCTTTTCCGCCCGCGCGTTTTCGTCGGCGGAAGAGTTTCTCGGATCCGATTGCGTGAGCCAGACCCGCTGTCTGATCCTTGACGTCGTCATGCCGGGCGTAACAGGACTCGATCTTCAACGACAATTGAAGCTTCGTGGTCCAGCGCTTCCAATCATCTTTATTACCGGTCAGAAGGACGAGGGAATTCGGAAGCGAGCGCTTGAACAAGGAGCGGTGGGATTCTTGCTCAAGCCAGTCATAAGCACAGTTCTGTTGGAGGCCGTCAATGTTGCACTTCGAGAAAATTGACATTTCCCACCCTGCAAGCAGGGGGGATAAAACGAGCTTGGCGAGATCACTTGGTCATCCAGTCGAGTCATCGCCAGCGCCGACTGCGGGGCCTATCGTGTTCGTCGTTGACGACGACGTCTCAGTGCGTGAAGCACTGGAGTCATTAATCCGCAAGCTAGGCTGGCAGCCAGAGATTTTCGCATCAGCACAGGAATTCCTCGATCGCCCTCGTTCACTTGTTCCGAGCTGTCTTGTTCTTGACATTTCTCTCCCCGGTCTCAGCGGTCTCGAACTTCAGAAGCGTATTGCTGTTGAGCGGACGGACATGCCGATCATTTTCATCACGGGTTATGGTGACGTACCCAAATCAGTCCAAGCCATGAAAGCGGGCGCGGTCGAATTCTTAACGAAACCAGTCAGTAATGAAGAGCTATTGGCGGCCATCCGGCAGGCCCTTGAACGGAGCAGCGCCGTTCTCGGTCACCTGGCGGAAATTCAGGAACTCCGGGACCGTTACGGGTCGGTTTCGCCTCGCGAACGGCAAGTCATGGCGTTGGTGGTTTCGGGTTTATTGAATAAACAGATCGCTGACGAACTCGGCATCAGCGTGATTACCGTAAAAACGCACCGGGGCAAAGTGATGCAAAAGATGAAGGCTGACTCGCTCGCTGGGTTGGTTAAGATGGACGCAAAACTCCGTGCGGCATCTGGACGAAAAGGCTGACCAGCACAACTTCCAGTCCCGCTTCGACATCTGTGGAAACATCAGCAAAAGGCGACATCGAAATACTTCTTGTCTTCGTGAATTGGACTACAGCACGTAATGAAACCGTGGTGCGCTATACGTAGCACATCCGTTTTTCTAGCGGAAACCGGCAGCCTTCGCGACGACGGCATTACTTGCTTCCTCGATTAGTTGCACGATGTCATCGGGGCGAGTTGCAATGGAAGCGTGGCTCGTCGGCAACGTAATCGTCCTTCTTGCGTTGATTCGCTCCGCCATCCACTTTTCGGTCTCGGTAGGAATCAACCGATCGTTGGCCGAGATCTGATACCAACTCGGCTTCACTTTCCACGCCGGTGGTCCCGACTTTTCTTCGAAGCATCGCGATGCTGTGGGCTTCTGCGTAAGCGCCCACACTAGCGATTCTGTTCGGTCTTCGAGATCATGACAGAATGTCTCGTGAAACTTCCCGACTTCGATCCATAAAAACCCATACTTATCCTCACGGATATTAGCCGCG